>JACCDW011858370.1_pt1 | contig 19929 bp, 12 predicted proteins | sample 7449781 | NCBI WGS metagenome assembly JACCDW01 (sample SAMN15323449, study PRJNA562643) | freshwater metagenome | isolation source: river surface water | place: USA:Blue River Watershed | collected 2017-08-18
AGAAAGCTGCAAAAAAAGTAGCTAAGAAAGCTGCTCCTAAGAAAGCTGCTAAAAAAGCTGCTCCTAAGAAGGCTGCTAAGAAAGCTGCTCCTAAGAAAGCTGCTAAAAAAGCTGCTCCTAAGAAAGCTGCTAAAAAAGCTGCTCCTAAGAAAGCTGCTAAGAAAGCTGCTCCTAAGAAGGCTGCTAAGAAAGCTGCTCCTAAGAAAGCTGCTGCTAAAAAGAAATAATTATCCTCGGATAATATTGAAAGACCCTCGATTTATCGGGGGTTTTTTTATGCCCCTACTTTCCTTCGCTTCAAAAGGACTCCCTAGTTTTATTTATATTTGCGCATGCACAATTATGAAATAGCCGAATATTTTAGTCTACTAGCTAAACTCATGGATATCCATGGAGAGAACGCTTTCAAAATAAAATCTTATAGCAACGCAGCCTATACCCTAGACAGGCTCAATGACCCTTTAGAAGAGATGACCCCAGCTCAAATTGCAGGAATTAGAGGAATTGGGGATACCTTGGCCCAAAAAATTGTAGACTTACTAGCTACTAAAAAACTTCAACTGCTAGAGGATTATATCCAGAAGACCCCAGTGGGTATTTTAGAAATGTTGAAAATAAAAGGATTGGGGCCAAAAAAGATCATCACCATTTGGAAGGAATTGGGTATTGAAAGTATTGGTGAGCTTTTGTATGCATGTGAAGAAAATCGATTGATTAACTACAAAGGTTTCGGGGCAAAGACACAACAGAGTATCCAGGATTCATTGAACTATTACTTGCAAAACCAAGGTAGTTTTTTATACCAACAAGTACAAGACATCGTGTCACAAATAGAAAATGCCTTATCCATTCAATTTCCAAAGGATCGACATCAGGTGTCTGGCCATTACAAAAGACAAATGGAAACCTTAGACTTTTTGGATATCGTTACTACAACCACAAGTAAAGACTTAACAGATTGGTTGCAAGAAAAAGGATTTACCTGTGAAACGACTCCAGGGTATTTGAGTTGCAAGGGGCCTGATCATTTTGAATTGAGATGGCATGTCGTAGAGGATAACCGTTTCTTTATACAAGACTTTAGCCTTGCTTGTAGTCCTGAATTTTGGATTGCTTGGCAAGAACTTCCAGGGTTTGATCGTACAAAAATATTCCCATCAGAATTAGCCCTATTTGAACAGGTGCAGATTCCTTTTATACCTGCTGCACAAAGAGAGGATCCTGCTATTATCCAACATGCAAAAACAAAAGGATTAAACCCCACTATTCAAAAAACAGATATTAAGGGAATCATTCACTCCCACAGTACTTGGAGTGATGGATTGCATACGATTGAACAAATGGCAGTCGCAGCAAAAGAACAAGGTTTAGAATATCTTGTGATTAGTGACCACTCAAAATCTGCTTTCTATGCCAATGGATTGCAAGAAGATCGTATTCGTGCCCAACACAAAGAGATTGACTTATTGAATAAAAAATTAGCCCCCTTTGTTATTTTCAAAAGTATTGAGTCGGATATTTTAAATGATGGAAGCTTAGACTACCCTGATGAAATTTTAGATTTATTTGATTTGGTGATTGCATCTATCCATTCAAATTTAAAAATGACCGAAGAAAAAGCCATGATGCGTTTAATGAACGCCATCGAAAACCCCTACACTAGCATTTTAGGACACGCTACGGGGCGTTTACTTCTAAGTCGTAAAGGTTACCCAATTAATCACGAAGCAATTATAGCGGCCTGTGCAGCGAACGATGTGGTGATTGAGTTGAATGCACACCCAAGAAGATTGGATATGGATTGGCGATATATTCATCAAGCAATGGAAAAAGAAGTATTGATCTCCATTAATCCAGATGCACATGCCATTGATGGATTCGAAGATTGTGCTTATGGTGTTTTGGTGGCGCAAAAAGCAGGATTAACTGCTGCACAAAATTTAAGTAGTTTTAGTTTAGCCGAAATGATGGAGTTCGTTAGCTACCAACAAGCTAAAAGAAACTAAGCTTTCACATACACAATATAATCTCCTGGCATCAATTCAAATTGGCTATTTCCATTGAATTCAAAACTTAGTCCAGAAAAAATATTGGTAAACTTTCCTTTGAACGCTTCATGTGTTACTGCCACATGGTGCTTATGTTCAGATACGTTTAAAATAATCAAAGCCGTTTGCAATTGATGTTGTTTTATGAAAGCCATTACCCCTCCTTCTGTTGGCAAATTAAATGTACTACCAGATTGTAAAACAGGGTATTGTTTTCTTGCAGTCAACAATGTTTTATAAAATTCATGAAGACTTGGCAATGCTGGCGTCCACTGAATCTGATCTTTATCAAAAAAAGCGAGTCTTTTATAATTAGGCAACTCTTGTCCACTATAAATTAAGGGTTGTCCATTCCATGTATGTGTAAATACGGCCCATGCTTTTGCGGCTTTGCCATACTTTTCATATTCAGTTCCATTCCAACTATTCTCGTCATGATTGGACGTGAAAAATAATTTAGACGCTCCTCGAGGATATTGTGCATATTGATGCAGGATATTAAATACATCATGTAATCCATCTTGTCCCTTCCCTACTTTTTCTGTTGCATGCATCCAAGACCAAGCATAGCTCGTGTCAAATACTTGATGATAATTCACCTCCTCACATTCTGCAAGCCAATATAATTTTTTAGTCTGTTCTAATTTTGTTCTTGCTTCAATCCAAAAATCCAACGGCACCAGATGCGCCATATCACATCTAAACCCATCTAGATTAAATTGCTTCACCCAATATAGCATGGCATCAATCAATGCAGCACGCATAGCTTGATTGGAATAATTTAAATCTACTACATCATCCCATCCATTGCGTTCTGTAAAATTGCCAGCAGCATCTTGCGTAAACCAACTAGGATGTTGTGTCATCCATTCATGTTGTCTACCTGTATGGTTTGCAACCCAGTCAATGATTACTTTTAAACCCAATGCTTGTGCAGCATTCACCAAGTCTTTGAAGTCAGAAGCAGTACCAAATTCTGGATTGATTGTAGTATAACTACTACATGCATAATAACTTCCTAAACTCCCTTTTTTATTGACCTGACTGATGGTAGTGATTGGCATGAACCATAAAATATCAATGCCCATATCTTTAATTCTTGGGAGATGCGCTTCAAAAGCTTTAAAGGTTCCCTCAGCAGTATATTGACGAATATTCACTTCATAAATAGAAGCCGAATTGGCCCAGCTTACTTGCTTGAATGAATCGATCATAATTGTAGCATTTTTTTATTATCTTGTTGCTAAGATGAATCCTAAATTAGACCGCAAATTAAGTCTTTTACATGCAACTGCCATCAATATGATTGATATGGTAGGCATTGGCCCCTTTGTTGTATTGAGTGTTGTAGCACAGATCATGGGCGGCCCTTATTTTTTATACGCTTGGATAGCCGGTGCTATCTTATCCTATGTTGACGCAATGGTTTGGAGCCAACTGGGCGCTGCGCTTCCTAAAGCGGGTGGAAGTTTCCATTTTTTAAAAGAAGGATACGGAGGGAAATGGGGTAAATTAATGAGCTTTTTATTTGTTTGGCAAACAATGATTCAAGCACCATTGGTGATTGCATCAGCTGCTATTGGCTTCTCCCAATATGCAAATTTCTTTTTTCATTTAAGTTTTATACAAGAGAAATTAGTCAGTGGAGCTGTCGTTATTTTAGTCATTTGTTTACTGTATCGAAATATTGAATCCATTGGTAGGATATCAGTCCTTTTATGGGTGGGCGTGATCACCACTCTTTTGTGGATCATCTTTGGTGGAATAGCACATGGTAATTTCATGGAACCCATTTTACACATCAATGATGGACTGAAAATAGAATACGGACTTGTAGCAGCACTTGGTTTTGCTAGTGTAAAAACAGTCTATAGTTATTTAGGCTACTACAATGTTTGCCATTTAGGTGCTGAAATTAAAAATCCAACCAAGAATATACCTAGAAGTATGTTCATTTCTATCACTGGTATCTCCATTTTATACTTGGCGATGAATGTAAGTGTAGCAAGTGTATTGCCATTTGACACCATCGTAAATAGCAAATTTGTAGTGAGTGATTATATCAAAACCTTATACGGACAAAATGCAGGCGCGATTGCCACTGTACTCATTTTAATGGTTGCCTTTGCTTCTGTTTTCTCAGCCACACTTGGTTATAGCAGAATTCCTTATGCTGCTGCTCAGGATAAATCATTCTTTTCATTTTTCGCTCAACTACATCCTAAACTGCATTTCCCGCATCGTTCCTTATTGGTATTAGGCGGTATAGCATTTGTATTTAGTTTACTCTTTAGATTAAAGGAAGTGATTGATGGTATATTGGCCATGCGCATCATGATTCAATTTATTGGTCAAGCAATTGGCTTATTGATTTTATACAAAAGAAAAGGAACTGGATTTTTCCCATGGAAAATGCCCTTCTTCCCTATCCCTTTGTTCATAGCTATCCTAATTTGGGCTGCCATTTTTTATTCTACTGGGCCAAAAATGATGCTGAGCGGATTGATTGTAACTGGATTAGGCTTAATCGCTTTTGCGCTTGCCACTCGATTTGGATGGATTAACAAAGCTAGTGAGGAGTAATCCCATAACGATGCCTACAATCAGTCCAACCTTTACATTTTTGAGCATCCATCCAATGCCAAGGCCAATCACCAAGAGCATAAAGAAACTAATTTTTCTACGTTGCTTCATGAATTATTGATTTTTTGGAAGCGATAATAAATTGGCAAATAATTTATAGGCACCAGGATTACCTGCAGGTAATTGTCTAAATAAAGCTAAACTTACATAAGCAAAATTCCCTTTTCCAAAAGGTGCAATCAATAAACTTCCCTGACTTGGTGCTTCACCAGTATCACTCATTTGTAAAGGCAATTGAAAATGAGGATCTATATTTTCTGCCTGGTAAGTACTTCTTTCCTGAACCCAGTTGTCGAAGTCTGTTGAAGTGATTTTATTTGGGAAATTCAATGCTGCATGATTTGGTAAAACAAATGTGACATTGGCATGCTCCTCCGTCACACGCTTACCAGAATTAACAGTAAAGGGATAAGGCCCCATTTTAATATTTTGAGTTCCTACTAGATTGCTTTTAATATATTGTACAATCAAGTTCCCGCCATGAGCGATATAGTCATTTAAAATTGCTTGCTTGTCCGATAAGTAAGGATACATATTAAAAGCACGAATACCCACTACTATTGCATCTAATCCGTTTAAATGAGCTGGGTTTAAGTCCGACTCTTTAAGATACACTACTTCATAACCCAATTGTTCTAATGCTTCTGGAATAGCATCCCCTGCACCATCAATATACCCCACTTTTTGACCTTGCTTTTTGATATCCACTTTCACCACCTGAATACTTGCTCGTTGAAAATAAGTTTGAGCAGGTATATGATCATATTGAATTGTTTTATGAAAGATCCCTTCATCAAACTTTGGTGATGGAGCAGTACTTGATGTAGGCACTAAGACAACCGATTTCACAGGTGCTACTTCTTTTTTAGGTAAAACCACTATCGGTTGATACACTTCTCCCTTTGTTAAATCCAAATATTTATATTGAACAGGATAGCGTTTTTCAAATGGCTGCCCAGCAATTGTGTATTTGAATAAAACTGAAAAAGCTGGATCGTTTTCTGCTTTTCCAATCATAGTTTGATCTTTCACAACGAACATCCCTTCGGTCTTTGGGTTCACTAACCAATAAGGCTGTGAAATAGGTTGCGAAGCAGGTACTTTAAAAGAAAAAGTAAATTGCTGATTCTGATTGGATAATAAATTTGTTTGAACTAGGGTGTCAATGATTGAAACTTGGTTGGATAACAATTCTATTTTACCCAAACTAGAAGGCAGATTCGCTCTTTGATTGACCAATACTTGAATGGTAAGATCTGACTCAGGAGTTACTTGTTGTTTGGTAGTGGTTGCTTCTACCAATAAGCCAGCAGCAGACTCTATTGCAGATTGAATAAGATTGAGTTGGTATTCCCTCCAATGACTTTGAGGTAATCGATTTACTTGTTGATACAATTCAACTAAACCTGGAACTATTGTAGCAGGTTGATCAACTTTGAAGGCACTTATAATTTGCTGAATTTTAGTTTGAATTTTTGGGGCATTCAGTCTTGACCAATTGGTCACTACACCATCCATGATATCTAACTTTGCCATGTCTCCATTTAGGTGTTGAAAAAACTCAAAATAAGATCCCCTTCTTCTCGGCCTTCCTTCTCCTTGGCTTTTATGCATCGTCCTTGCTTCTGCACCAATCTCCCCATAACTTTTACCAAGTACTGGATTATATCCACCCACTTCTAATTTAAGTTGATTGTCGTTGGTCGTATTAACCGTGCCGAAATTAAATGTATTCCATAAAATACGTTTTGCTTTCCAAGGCTGTACACCATATTTAAATTGTTCCGGAAACTGAGTTGGATCAGCGGCTGCTAAATAAGCCTCTTGTGCAATAATAGAAGATGCAGCATGGTGTCCATGTCCCGCTCTAGCATCACCAGGGAATCTAGTAATTATGACATCTGGTTGGAATTTACGAATCACCCAAACAACATCACTCAAGACTTTTTGATGATCCCAAATTGCTAGAGCTTCTTTCGCAGATTTGCTAAACCCAAATTCATATGCAGTTGTAAAATATTGCTCAGCACCATCTTGCATTCTTGCAGCCAATAATTCCTGGGTTCTAATCAATCCCAGTTCTACTCCCTGCTCTTTACCAATTAAATTCTGTCCGCCATCTCCCCTTGTTAAACTTAAATAGGCGGTGCGATAATGTCGTTCTTTAGTCAAATAAGGCAGGAAGGCATTGTTCTCGTCATCAGGATGAGCAGCAATATATAGGACACTTCCTAAAACTTCCATTTGTTTTAATTGAGTAAAAATTTCTGCACTATTTTTTTGTCCAAAAAGGAATGGCACAAAACAAATCATACTCAATAAAAACAAAGGAACTTTCTTCATAGGTCAAAAAATAAAATAGAGAAAATTATTTACCGTGTAAAAAAACTGCGTTGGTTAAAATGAGCTTTCCGCCTTCCCAGAAATTTCTAAAAATTGGATCGTCCGCCATATAGATGATCTTACCAGCTCCAAATTGTTTTACCCCCAACAATACACCTTCCTCTAATGCAGCTTTTGCTTTTACACCGGCAAAGCCTGTGATATAACTATCTTTTTTAAAGCTACCAACATTCCATGCACTATTAGATGGTTCATACAATACTCTATCTTGTTTTAAACTAAAATAAAGCCCATTGGTGCCAAATCCTAAAGGATGAGTTTCGTCCATATAGGTTTTATAAATTGCCCCAGGGATAGAACTCTTCAATGATTCTTTTTCTCTATCAGCATATTTCAATAGTTGTTGTACTGATGCTTTTTCTTCTTTAGCAGTTTCCTTGATACGAATACCCCAGTCAGTATTTGCAGCTAATGTACTTGCTGCATTTTCAAGCGCAATCAACACACCTCCTTTTCTAATAAATGCTTGAAGCTTGTCCGTAATTGCTTTTGAATTTAAGTCACGGTATTGACCATCTGGTGCAATCAATACATCGTATTTATCTAAATCAATTCTATTCAATTGCGCATAAGTTAATTGTGTAATTGGATAGTTTAATTGCTGTTCGAAAAAGCTCCAAACTTCTCCTGCAGACAAAGCAACTATTTGATCACCAGTGAACATCGCTACTCTTGGCGCATGGTTAATGATGGCTATATCAGGAGAACCAAAATCAGCCCCTTTCTCTGCATATCCAGTATTAACTGCTACTGCTTCAATATTTAAATTGCTGCAAACCGACTGAGTGATATCACTCCAATTCGCTTGATTGCTTGTCTTAAGTATCACCAATGTTCCCGCCTCATAATTTCTACCGTTCATGGTGAAAGCCTTTTCTGCATAACGTACTTTCACATTATTTTTAAGTAATTGAGCCAATGCTTTTCCTGTTGCAAACGAATGATAAGGAATGATATAACCATATGCACTTGTTGCAATAGCTGGCGCGTTTACTTTAAATCCAGGTTCAATTGACATCATTTGTTTTGTGGCATAACCATGAACACCATAAGCATAAGGCAATGCCCATGCAGTGATGTCATAGGTGTTAGAATCATTTACTTGAGTGATTGGCTCTAACAATACTCTAGCTAAAACGCTATGCGCCTGATTTACATTCACTGCCAAAGTGTACCCCTCGTTCACAAAATCAGCTTCTTTTTTAGTATAATAATCAAAAGCTTTAAACTTTGTTTCTGCATTTTTTAATGTCCCAAATTCAATATTGTTCTTTTTTAACAAACTTGCTAATGCTTCTAATTGATTCGGATTTTTTGCAGTCATGATAAAAGTCTTGAAATCCGAAACTGTGCCTTGACGGCTATTGTCATAATACTTTTTAAAGTTTTCCAACAATGGTGTTCTATTCGCAGCGCTAATTTCTATAGTGGACAAACTTGTTGTAAAATGATGTGTCGCTCTAGCCACCAAAGTAACCGTATCATAGCTATCATCTACCACTCCTAAGCCTGCACTAATTCCTCCTTGCTCATAGGTCATACCGATTGCACCATTGTACATTGGATAGGTATCACCATAAGATGGATACAAAAGATCGAATCTTTCTTTAGTAAAGAATAACCAATTGTTTTGGTCAAAATATTTTGCATGATTTTTCCCAATTTGGTCTTGGAAAGATTTTTGCCAAGGCGTTAACACATCATGTAATGGTTCTGCAGCTGGTGCAAAATAATATGGCTCGTTGTACCCCTGTTCATGAAAATCTACATGCACTTGTGGATACCAACTTTGATACAATGGAATTCTTTGCTGTGTTTCAACTTGCGTTTGCCAAGCCCAATCTCTATTTAAATCAAAATTGTAATGATTGGTTCTACCTGCTGGCCATGGCTCCATATGTTCTCTAGCTGCAGGGTCTGTATTGTAAGTTGTTCCAACTGCATTGTTATACCAGTTGACATAACGATCACGTCCATCCGGATTGATACATGGATCGATCATTACAACCGTATTTTTTAACCAATTTTTTGTTTCATTATTTGCTGGATCTACTAAAGCAAACAAGGTCAACATCGCTGCTTCAGAAGAAGCTGGCTCATTTCCATGTACATTATAACTTAACCAAACAATACCAGGTTGATTCAAGTCTTGCACCGAACCTTGAACTAGTCCAAGATTGTGCTTTCTAATTTGCTCTAAATTTTTAATATTTTCCGGTGTACCAATTGCGGCAACCATTAAATCTCTTCCTTCATTGGTTTTACCATAAGGAATCAATTTAACCATATCTGATTTTGCTGAAGCAATCGCATTGAAATAACTTACAATTTGATGGTGTCTAGTAAAGCGTGTACCTACTTTATACCCCAGAAATTGTTCTGGACTAAGCACTTGAGCAAACAGAGAAAATGGGAGGATAAATAAACTTACCCACAAAATGGTTTTAAACACAGATTTTTGATGCATAATTTAGAATATTAATAGGTCTTAAAAATAGTCATTTTCGGGGGGCTAAAAGGCAGCAATTACAGATAGTTTTACACAACTGTATGCATGAGTTGTTGATACCTAAATAATTAAGTAATTTACCTGCTCAATCTACCTTCTATGAAACAGAAAACAACCGTTTTTTGCCTTATTGTTTTGGCTATTTTCCAGATGGGCATCTCAGCCAATGCACAAAGCTTCTTTAAGCAACATCCTCAAATCAATCCATATCAATATACCATTGTTAAGGAGCAAGCTTTTCAAAAAGCAGCTGTCACTTCGGCGCATCCTTTAGCAAGTATGGTGGGTGCTGCTATTATGAAAGATGGTGGCAATGCATTTGATGCTGCCATCGCGGTACAATTTACCCTTGCAGTAGTTTATCCTGGAGCAGGCAATATTGGAGGGGGTGGTTTTTTATTATCCAGAAATAAAGAAGGTGTTTTAATGGGCATAGACTATCGTGAAGCAGCACCAAGTAAAGCACATAGAGATATGTATTTAGACGAAAAAGGTAATCCAATAGAAGGCATGTCCAGATCGGGCGCCTCTGCATCTGGCGTACCTGGTAGCGTTGCGGGCATGTTTAGCGCACTTCCATACGCTAAACTTCCAATGCAAACGCTTTTACAACCGGCATATGAATTAGCAGCCAATGGATTTGTGATTACTGAAAGAGAAGCAAGAGGTTTAAATGCTGAAAGAAAGAACTTTATTAAAAATAGCGCACAAGCTTCTGCATTCACTAGAAAAGAAAACTGGAAAGCTGGTGACACATTGTATCAGCCAGAATTAGCGGCTACCATACGTCGAATTCAACTAAATGGGAAAGCAGGATTTTACGAAGGTGAAACTGCAGCCATGATTGTGGAAGAAATGAAGCATAGCAAAGGGATTATAAGCTTAGAGGATTTAAAAAAATATACACCACAATTTAGAAAGCCAATTGAATTCGATTATAGAGGACACCGTATCATTAGTTTTGCACCACCATCTAGTGGGGGTATTTTAATTGCACAAATGATGCAAATGATTGCACCTTACCCCGTCTCAATTATGGGTGCCAATTCTTTTGAATCTGTGAGTTTAATGGTAGAAGCTCAAAGAAGAGCTTATGCTGATAGAGCGGAGCACATGGGTGATCCAGATTTTTGGAAAGTACCCACTACTACATTAACAAGCAATGTATATGCTCAAGACCGAATGAAAGACTATCAACCTGGCGTAGCTGGAAACAGTAAAATGATTCAAGCAGGTATTGCAAAAGAGAGTGAACAAACTACCCATTTTAGTGTGATTGACGAAGCTGGAAATATGGTTTCAGTGACTACCACGTTAAATGATACATATGGAAATAAAACAATTGTGGGAGGAGCTGGCTTCCTTTTGAACAATGAAATGGATGATTTTAGCATTAAACCAGGCGTACCAAATATGTATGGAGCTTTAGGAGGAGAAGCCAATGCTATTCAACCAGGGAAAAGAATGTTGAGCTCAATGACTCCTACCCTTGTTACAAAAAACAATCAACCTTATATCACTATTGGTACACCGGGTGGTACCACAATACCTAACCAAGTATTCGAAGGGTTAGTGAATGTAATAGACCACAAAATGACTTTGAAAGCAGCAATCGATGCGCCAAGATTTCACCATCAACATATGCCAGATGTAGTGAGCGTGGAAGCTGATTTCCCAGAAGCTACCATCAATGTTATGAAAGAAAAAGGTTACACTATTACTAAAAGAGGTGCATTTGGCAGAATGGAAGGTGTCATGATTTTACCTAATGGCAACAGAGTCGCTGCCGGCGATAAACGTGGTGACGACAGCGTTGCAGGCTATTAATACCTTTTAATTATTAAATCAAGACCCCCTTGCTCAAAAATAAGTTCATTTTAATTCGTGTATTCATCGCCACATTTGTGGGATTGCTATTGCTATCCTACCTACTCTTGCTGTTGCCAACAGTTCAAGAAAAAATTGGACGTCAAATCGCAAAAAAAATGAGCCAGTCCTTGGGAACAGAATTCCAGTTAGAGGGATTAAGTTTTTCTTTTTTCAACAGGGTGGATATTCAAAATGTACTCATTAGAGATCAGCAAAAAGATACCCTATTATTTGCGCAAACACTTAAACTAAGAGTCACTGACTTACTTTTTTCTAGTAAGGATCCCGTTCTTGGTTATATTGGACTAGAAAAAGCTAGTATCTATTTACATAGAAAGACGCCTATATGGAATTACCAGTTTATAGTGGATCATTTTAAATCAAAAGACAGTAGTAAGTCTGCTAATCAGCAATTTGATTTAAAGAAAATTGATTTCAGCAATATCCGATTTATCCAAGATGACGAATGGATAGGTTCCACTACAAAATTTGAAGCAAAACATGTATTGGCTAATTTCAATCAATTTAAAGGCAAACAAATTGAAATTGAAAAACTAATATTAGATAAGCCCTTTTACTTCATTTTAGACAAGCCTGGATTGGCCCCTATCCGAAAACAAAAAAAGCAGAAGCCATTAAAAAATGAGCTATACTTCAATGAAAGCAACTTAAGTGTAATAGCTAAAAAGATAGAAATTGTACAAGGTAAACTATGGATTGAATATGGATATGGACGCCCTGTTCCACATTTTGATGGAGAGCACATCCGCATGAATGATTTAAACGCGACCATTGATAATGCCAATTTTATAGCAGATACCATCAAAGCAAGTGTGCGATTATCCTTAAAAGAAAGGTCTGGATTTGTCATTAAAAAATTGTCGACTCAATTTAGAATGACTCCACAAATCATGGAATTGGCTGCGTTAGAATTAAAAACCAATAATAGTAGTATTGGCAATTATTATGCCATGAAATACAAGGAATTTATTCCAGATTTCAAGGAGTACATGCATCAAGTAACAATGATAGGTAGTATATCAAAATCAATGCTTGCATCTGATGATATCGCTTATTTTGCACCCGCTCTTAAAAATATAAATCAAAAAATCAATACTAGTTTCAATTTTATCGGAACAGTGGATGATTTTAAAGCCACCAATTTGTCTGCCCAATATGGGCAATCGTTTGTAAAAGGCGATTTAGTAATGAAAGGCATCCCCAACATGAAGCGCACACAAATTGTATTGAATCAATTTAATGCCAAAACAAATATTCAAGACTTAGGCAATTGGATTCCTGAAATCAAGCAAGTTAAAAATCTACCTCTTGATGCTTTCGGAAACCTATATTATAAAGGAAGTTTAACAGGAACCATCTATGATTTTATGGCTAAGGGATCTTTGTCTACTGATATTGGAACAGCTGCAACAGCTATAAGAATGCAATTTCCCACTAACAATGAACCAATTTATGAAGGTAATTTAGTGGCTTCTAAATTAAACGCTGGTAAACTTTTCAATATACCCTCTTTAGGGCTCCTCAACTTTACAGGTAAAATTTCAGGAAGTTCATTTAAACTTAATAAGGTAAAAACAAATATTGAAGGCCAAATTGATTCTGTTCAGTTCAATGGCTATACTTATGCGCAGATACAAACCAATGGTATCCTTCAGCAACAAGCCTATAATGGAACCATTAAAATTAAAGACCCCAATATTAATTTCATTAGCAACCTTGAGGTAGATTTTAAAAATACTACGCCAAGCTTTAATGCCGTGGGTGATTTAACCAATGCCAATTTGAGTGCTTTGCAATTTTCTAAAAATCCAATACAGTTAACGGGTTTATTAGACGTCAATTTTGCAGGATCTACAATTGATAACTTTATTGGCTTTGCTAAATTCTACAATGGTAAATTAAAAAGCAATACTACCACAATCAACTTTGATTCCATATCCGTTAAATCAAATATAACTGATGGGAAAAAGAAAATTACATTGTCTAGTGATGATATCCAAGCAAGTATCATTGGCAAATTCAATATCAATCAGTTACCAAATAGTGTTCAATACTTTTTACAAGGGTACATTCCAAATTATATTAAGAACTTAAAGGAAGCTCCTGTCAATCAGAATTTTTCATTCCAAGTGAATACAGATTACTTTGAACCCTATATCAGAATTTTTAGAAACGAATATTCCGGCTTCAACAACATGTCAATTAGTGGCAACATTGATACAGATAAACAATCCTTACAATTGCAAGCAAAGCTACCCTATGCACAATGGAATAATTATGCGATATCCAATGCTGTCATTGGAGGAAATGGTAATAAAGACAGTTTAAAATTAGACTTAACTGCAACCACCTTTAATCTCACTGATAGTTTTAATTTAAGCAATCCAGTATTGCGTATTACGACATCAAAAGATCAATCACTTTTTAAATTAAATGCAGAAAGTAAGTCTGCCTTAGCCTATTTGTCTCTTGAAGGAAAGATCAATACCTATACTGATGGATTAACAATTAAATGGGCTCCATCTTTTTTTATTTTGAATGAGAAAAAATGGGATATTCAAAATGGCGGAGAAATTTCATTGAGAAAAAATAACACTTATGCAAAGCAATTTAGCATCTCACAAGGTTTGCAAAAGTTCACATTTCAAAATCATCCAACAGATAAAAATGGATTACAGGTAAAGCTTGAAAATGTTATTTTAGGTGACATCTCCAGTGTATTTTTTAGTTACCCTAAATTAGAAGGTATCACTAATGCAACAATAGAGCTTAATCAAATCAATGGTCAATTTTCATTGAACTTAAATAGTACCATCAATCAATTTAGCTTCAACTCCACAACACTTGGTAACACCACATTAAAAGCAGGTTATGATGCCAAAACTGGTATCGTTCCATTTGATCTAATTTGCCCTAATAACACCTATAACTTGGCTGCAAAAGGCGCTTATGCCATTAAGGATAGCCTCAACCCTTTGGACGCAACCTTAACGCTCAGTCATTCTGATTTTGGACTTGTTCAAGAATTTATAGGCGGAGTTTTAACAGATCTTAAAGGAAAGGCAACAGGACAAATTCATTTTGGAGGCCGTATTGAAAATCCAGACTTACGCGGTGTGGCTAAAATCAACCAAGCTGCATTTAAAGTGGACTATACTAAAGTCAACTACTTCATTGATAGCGCCACCATTCAATTTACTGATGATGGATTAGACTTTGGCACCATTCAAGTGAAAGACAAATTGAATAGATTGGCTCAATTTAAAGGAAAGATCTTACATCAAGGATTCAAGCACCTTGTATATGACATGGAAATGCAAAGTTCAAAAGTCGAATTGTTGAATATGGATGTGATGGACAATAGTAACTTTTACGGACAAGCTGTAGGTAAAGCGTCTATGACAATTCGCGGGCCTGAGGAAAATATTAGGATGTCTATCAATGCTGATGTGAATGATAGCTCTCATATTTATTTACCAAATGCAACGAGCAAAGAAACTGGAAAGTCTGAATTCATCGTCTTTAAAAAAATAGGTAAATCTTTAATGAGTAATGCAGAGACTCCAACCTATAATCTAGTGGTTGATCTAGATGTAAGCGCCGACAATAAAACACAGATTGATGTGATCTTAGACGAATTAACAGGTGACGTCATTAAGGCAGTTGGAAATGGACGTATTAAGATAAGAGCAGGGAATATTGAACCACTCACCATGCGCGGTAAATACAATATTGAAAGAGGAAAATATGATTTTAATTTTCAATCATTTATTAGAAAGCCATTCGAACTCATTCCAGAAGCAGGCAATTTTATTGAATGGACAGGAAACCCGTATGAAGCTGATATCCATGTTGACGCAAGATATACTGCAGAACGGGTTAGCTTAAATGAGTTGGTAGGAAATGCGAATTTTAGCAATGCAGTTAAATCATACAGAGGCAACGTGTATGTCATAGCAGCTTTGAGAAATAAGTTAGCAAGACCTGATATTCAATTTACTTTGGCCTTCCCTCCTGGTAATCCTATCAGTAAAGACAATGAGTTCTCTCAATTTATTTCAAGATTGGAACGTGATGACAATGAAATTATCAAACAAGTTTCTTTCTTAATTGTATTCAACTCGTTTGCACCAGTTGGTTTCAACACAGGAAACAGCAACAATGCCTATAGTGTGACCACCATTGGAATCAATTCCATATCTCAATTATTAACTAGGGAAATCAATAAATCTGTCACCAACTTATTGAATAAAGTCACTGGAGATCAAAGTTTGCGTTTTGATATAGGTTCAAAAGTATACAATAGTGGTAATTTACTAGACCCTACTGGTTCAGGTATCGCCATCAACTCCAATAAAATTGATCGTCAAAGAGTCAATCTTAAATTAGGCAGAAGCTTTTTCAATGAAAAAGTTATCGTGAATTTAGGGGGTGATTTTGATTTTAATTTAAGGGCAGCGTCAAGTTTACAAAATAACAATTTCCAATGGTTGCCAGATTTGAATATTGAATTCATCTTGACAAAAGACAGAAAGTTAAGAGCCATCGTCTTTAACAGAAACAGTTTAGATATTATTGGTGGTAGTATGGGCAGGAGAAATCGTCAAGGGGTTAGTATCTCCTATCGAAAAGATTTTGAAAACTTTATTTTTTAGGTAAGATAGGCGCAGGTATCTTTTGACAATTTTTAAATCGATACACAAAAAATGCTCTTAATACCAATCCCCTTTTTTGAATTTGGATCGTATCTGTTTTACCCATTGTTTCAAAATAAGGTAGAATTGATTTTTTAGGATCAAAGGGTAAATTAGAAGGTTGGATAAAATAGGCATCCTGACCTATTTGTAAATTGGGTTGGTCTTGATTTAGCCAAGCAAATTTATGCACGTCCTCAAGCGCGCCAATGGCAATCACTTGTTTTTGTATAGGTTTGGCAGTATAAAACAAAATATGTCCAGCTGGGAACCATTTAGAGACCAATATAGGCGACTTGTCTTGCATTGTCTTGTCTTGTAAGTCCTGCGATGCTAAATCCTTAAATTCGGCACTAAATTGCGTCCATCCTGTAACATCATTGATGGGATTGTACTCTCCTAAATTTTCTGGTGTTTTGGATCCTAATTGGATGGGGAAAACATGCACCAATAATACAAAGCCAACTACAAGCAAACTTAAAAAGCCCATGGCCCATTTGATCAAGCCAGGGAAAACATTGTTAGATGCCTCAGACCAATAGACGCCTGCAATTAAAAATAATCCAATAAAGCCTGGACCAGTCCAATGTGGCAATGTAGGGTTGAACAAAGAGATGCACCAAAACAAGACAATCAATGGTATGCTTAACCACAATAATAATTGTAAAGCTTTATTGTGAAAAAAAGTTTTCAATTTGCCAAAGCGAATCAATGGAATCAAACAACTAATATACACCAAGGGATTTTGGTATAAGAACTCCCCCAAGATTTGCTGGGTGAAACTAGCCAATTGAATACCTGAATGCAATACACGTTTTGAATGAAATTTGTACGTAATAAAATCATTGCCCAAATTCCAATATAAAATGGGCAAGACAAAACATAAGGTAACTAAAATGGCAATGTACAAAAATGGCTGTTTTAATGTCCTGATTTGATGAAACAAAAGAAAGCCCCCAAATCCAGCCCATAAATACAAACCATGTACTTTACTGAGTGTAGCTAAGCCAATTAAGCAACCCAACCCAATCCAGTTGAACCAATTGAATTGTTGGGGTTTGATCACCCACTTTGCCATCCAATAAATACTCCAAGTGAAAAATAAAAGCTGTGGGCTATCAGGCATGATGAATAAGCCAGCGATGATACTCGTATAAATTGAACAGGTATATAACAATGCAGCAACCCATCCTGCACGTGCTGAATGGATCAAAGTACCAGTTCGAAAAACAATCCATGTGGAGACAGCAGCAGCCAGGATACTTCCTAAACGCATTGATAATGTAGAGACCCAGAGTAAATTAAATGTGGAGAGTTGTATCATCCATCCAACTAGTGGCGGATGATCAAAATGATTCCAGTCTGGTTGAACAGCATAGGTATAATAATACACTTCATCATTGCCTAATTCAAGTAAAAAAGACAAAGCTAGTTTTACAATGATAGCAATTCCGATTAACCAGATTGTCTTTTTGGGATAATCTAAATTTGAATACTGCATGAAAGAAGGATTAAATTAAGATTGACTTGCAGCTTGATCCACAAACCAGGCTGTAGCAAGGTGATATCCACGAAGGCCTAAACCAACAATCGATCCAACTGCCTTTGCAGATACATGAGAAATTTTTCTGAAATCTTCTCTTGCATGTACATTGCTAATATGTACTTCTATAACAGGTGTTTGAATTGATGCAATAGCGTCGCCGATTGCCACAGATGTATGCGTATAAGCTGCAGGATTCAATATCATTCCATCTTGGTTAAAACCATATTGCTGAATTGCGTTCACCAACTCTCCTTCCACATTTGATTGAAAGTAGGTGAAATTGACTTGTGGAAATGCCTGTTTTAACTGCACTAAAAAATCATCAAAACTTTCATTACCATAAACACCTGGTTCACGTTTGCCTAATAAATTTAAATTAGGTCCATTGATGATGGTAATATTAATCATAGTGCTGATTTTGTAATGTCAAATTAGTTCGCCTTCATTAAAGCAATAAAATCATCAAATAAATAGCGGCTATCATGTGGGCCAGGAGTTGCTTCTGGATGATACTGCACACTAAAAGCAGGACGGTCTTTTAAGCGAATCCCTTCGATAGAATCATCATTTAAATTCACATGTGACACTTCCACATTTGGATGCGATTTAACCGCATCAGGATCTACTCCAAAACCATGATTTTGGGTGGTAATTTCTGATCTGCCGGTGATGATATTTTTAACTGGATGATTTAAACCTCTGTGCCCATGATGCATTTTAAAGGTGGGGATATCATTGGCACGTGCCAATAATTGATGCCCTAAACAGATTCCAAATAAAGGTTTTTTCTCAGCTAAAATTTCTTTAATTGTTTTAACCGCATAATCCATTGGAGCTGGATCACCAGGACCATTTGACAAAAAGTATCCCGTTGGATTAAATGCTTTTAAAGTGGCGAAATCTGTTTTTGCAGGATGCACTCTAACATGTGCTCCTCTATCTATCAAACATTGTAAGATATTTTGTTTTACCCCAAAGTCCAATACTGCAACTTTAATAGGAGAATGCACATCGCCTAATTCATATACTTCCTTAGTACTGACTGTGCTAGCTAATTCTAAACCATCCATACTTGGCACTTTAGCTAATTGTGCTTTCAAAGAAGCAACGTCTAAATTATCAGAAGAAATAATGCAATTCATTGCCCCTGATTGACGAACATGTGTTACCAATGCTCTTGTATCTAAACCTTCGATAGATACGATATTATTTTGTACTAAATAGTCGTTCAAATTTCCATCAGCCTGAGCACGACTAAATTTTTCTTCTAAGTTTCTTCCAATTAAACCATGAATCTTTACCGTCTTACTTTCTACATCCGATGCTTTTACCCCATAATTACCAATGTGTACATTGCTCATGATAATAATTTGTCCTGTATAACTTGGATCAGTAAAAACTTCTTGATAACCAGTCATCCCAGTATTAAAACAGATCTCACCAGTAGTGGTTCCAATTTTTCCAAAAGCTTGACCATGAAAAACGTTCCCATCTGCTAAAACTAAAATTGCTGGTTGTGTGGTCATATCGATATCTAGGTTTAAGAATTCAAAAATAGGCAAAAAAAAGGCAAGACCAAAGTCTTGCCTTATATGTAGAATGAATTAATTCATTATTCAGCTGAAGGTGTTTCTTCTGTAGATACTGCAGGAGCTTCTTCTGCTGGGGCAGCTTCAGTTGCTTTCTTAGGAGCAGCTGTTGCTTTACTTCTACGTGTCTTTTTAGCTGGTTCAGTAGCAGAAGCTATTGAGTTACCATAGATCTCGTTGAAGTCTACTAATTCGATCATCGCTTTTTCAGCATTGTCACCTGGACGAATACCTAATTTGATGATACGAGTGTATCCACCTGGACGTGTAGCAATCTTAGGCGCCACAACTGTAAATAATTCTTTTACAGCCGCTTTGTCGTTTAAATAGCTAAACACCACTCTATGGTTATGACTAATTTCCTCTTTAGAAGCTGTTTTCTTAGTCTTAGTAATTAATGGCTCAACGTATTTTCTTAAAGCTTTAGCTTTAGCTAAAGTAGTAACAATACGCTTGTGCGTGATAATTTGACAAGCTAAGTTCATCAATAAGGCTTCTCTGTGTGCCTTCTTTCTTCCAAGGTTGTTGTTTTTGTCTCCGTGACGCATGACTTTTAAGTTTTATCCTTACACCGTGTCAGGAATTGTAAGGTTTGAGCTTTCGCTCG
>JACCDW010133763.1_pt1 | contig 19917 bp, 10 predicted proteins | sample 7449781 | NCBI WGS metagenome assembly JACCDW01 (sample SAMN15323449, study PRJNA562643) | freshwater metagenome | isolation source: river surface water | place: USA:Blue River Watershed | collected 2017-08-18
AATATTACCAGCCCATCGCAATTCAAGCAGCTGACCTCTGTCCTTGGAAAGAATCCTGTGGTTCTCGTCTTTGTTTATGCAGATTGGTGCGGCCATTGCCAGCATTTTAAGCCAGATTGGAAGAAAGTTGCGAATACACCGGCGCGTAATATGCCAATGGTTGCAATTCGGGATGATGTTTTCAAGAATAGTCCATTAAATAAACTTGTAAATCCCGAGGGTTATCCGACAGTCGCAGTTGCATCCGCCGCAAATAATGTTTCCGTTAACCTTCCGACGCGTGACCCTACAGCTCTCACAAAAGTTGTGAAGAATGCAAATGTACTTGCGCCTGCTGCTAATAATAACATGAATGCAACAGTTAATAGTGTTATAAATAACAGTTCTAGTGTAAACTCCTCAAATAATAATTTAAATGTCAATAATACAAATACATTTAGTAATAATAACAGTAGCAATAATTCAAATAGTTATAATAATGACGAATTTCCATTAGCGCTACAAAAGGCTACGCCGACCAAAATTGCAAAGCAGGTGAGCCGTGATACGATTGAGCCGCCGATGTCTGAGGAAGCATATTTAGAGACGAGTATGGAGGAGAACTCGGAGTTGAGTCCAAAACTTAGCCGTTCATCCATGAGCAATCGTTCATCCATGAATCAGCTGGGTGGCGGTTTATTTGAGCAGTTGTTGCGGCGTGGGCGTGTTGCATAAAGGAGGCTGAAAGCTGACACGGCGCATAAAGGAGACGCGGCACATAAAGGAGACCGACATGCGCCCAAAAATTTGACACAAAAGACACCTTAAAGAATAGTTACACAAAATGCAAGCCGAGCATATCTTTCATTGTTTAGACATTCTCGCTCGGGATGAGGTAATCCTGAATGAGAATGAAGATTCTGCCGAAGTTGCCTATGACGATGGCTCCGATAACGATGACGAGTTCATCACTAATCGCCAGCAGTCAAATACACAAGGCATTCGTTCGCAGCTCATCTTTCATATGATTGGTCGCACTGTTACAGGTGATGCAATCAAGATTGATGTGGAGGGCTACCGTCCTTACTTCTATATCGCTGCGCCAGAGCATTTGTCACCTCGCCAGATGCCTGTGTTGCAAAAGCAGTTAACGGACTTCTTGGAGCGTGCATCATTTGGCCGTAAGCGCGTTTCCGTCCGCCTTGAGTTTCGCGAGAAGTTCTACGGATTCACCAATCACACTGCATTCCCCTTCTTCCGCCTAACGGTCAACTCACTAAAGGACTTTCAGGGGCTAAAGCGCCTATTCCTGGATGGTGATAACCGCCCTCAGGTGCGCGGTGGCTCGGTGGGCGCCGCATGGGGCCGTGGTTCACCCGCCGTATATGAAGCCAACATTGACCCTATGCTCCGCTTCATCCATGAGCGCAGCATCCAGCCATGCGGCTGGGTGCGCTGCACAGAGCCTTTGACCGCAGATGAGACCATGAGAGTAAACTGCACTGACATTGAAGGTGCCGAGTCCGGCCCTGCCGCCACTGCACCATTCAAGCTCATCAGCTGGGATATTGAGTGCTTCTCAGCCGGCGGAGATTTCCCGAAGGCAAAGCGCGACTATACACAGGCTGCAAAGGAGATTTGCAAGTCGGCGACAGACGGCTCTTCTGCAGTGGATATCTTGGAGCGCATGTTATTTGATGACAAGACCCTTAGGACTAAGCAGCCGTTCAGCGCAGATGCCCGCGCCAATTTCGGCCGTGTCATGAACCGTGACGCCGTGTACAGGGACATTGAACGGCAAATTGCCGCCTACAAGACGACGACGAACGCCGAAGGCCGCGACGAGGTCATTGGAACACTGACGACCACTCTCAATGCTCTTATCGGCAATCGCTTCCCCCTTGCCGGCGACCCTTGTATCCAAATCGGAAATGTAGTCGCCGTCAATAGCCAAGTGACGGAGCGCCACCTCTTTGCATTCCCTAGCTGCGCACCTATCGACGGCGTCGTGGTTCACGCAGCGCCCGATGAGGCCACGATGCTACGCCAGTGGTTTGAGTGGATGGAGTATGCAAATCCAGATATTCTGATTGGCTACAATGTCTGGCGTTTTGATGAGTCATATGTCTGGGAGCGTGCAGAAGAGCTAGGCTTGACTGGCAATCCATCATTCCAGGCACTCAATCGCCTTGAAGGTGAGATGAAGCTCAATGAGCTATTCCTCTCGTCATCAGCGCTTGGTGACAATAAGATGTATATGTTTAACAGCCAGGGTCGTTTGGAAGTGGATATGTTCTACTACATTAAGCCGCGTCAGAATCTGCCGTCTTATAAGCTGGATTCTGTTGCACAATTCTATATGAGTGGTGCACTGACAAAGGCGGAGCCACTGGCGGTTGGAAATTCAGAGCCACTGGCGAATGAGGCACTGGCGGTTGGAGGTAAGGCAACTCTTAGGGTGAAGGGCTCTAGTGCATTTGCGACACCTGGCCGAGCTATTCAGCTTCTGGATGACGAAGCTGATGCTATCACGGAAAAGCTAGTTGTCCTGGAGAACCGTGGCTCAGGGGAGCTGATTGTAGCAGTTGGTGCGCGTGATGCGGAGCTCTGGAATGAGGATGTGACCACAAACGCAGCCAAGTGGGTTATTGTGAAAGACGATGTCTCACCTGCAGAGCTCTTCCGCCTTCATTGCGGCTCCGCTGCTGACCGCGCAACTATTGGTCGTTATTGTATTCAGGACTGCGACCTGGTGCTTGACCTTTACAAGAAGCTGGAGGTGTTCATGAACTCTATGGCAATGGCGAATATTTGCTCGGTGCCGGTTCGCTACATCTTCACGCGTGGCCAGGGCATTAAGATTGAGTCACTCATCTTCAAAGAGTGCACGGCGCTCAACAAGTGCATCTTGACGCTGCCGAATCCAAATCGCAGCGGTACAGAGGAGACTTATGAGGGCGCAATTGTCTTGACGCCGACGCCCGGTCTCTATAATCGGTCGCCTATTGGTGTAGCGGACTTCGCCTCACTGTATCCCTCTTCCATTGTTTCTGAGAACATCAGTCATGACACGCTTCTATGGTCAAAGGATTACACAGCGGATGGGCGCCTGGTGCGAACAATGTATGGAAATGCCGAGTATGCTGAGGCGACAGATGATGCCGGTGCACAGGTTGAGTGGACTGATATCCAGTTTGACCTGTGGATTAATAAGCCCGGTGATACGCGCAAGAAGCCTGAGAAGGTGAAGAATGGCTATCGCGTCTGCCGTTATGCACAGGACCAGCCAGGTACGCTGCCGATTATTATTAAGAAGCTGCTGGCCGCCCGTAACGCAAAGAAGAAGGAGATGGGTCGTGAATCTGATGCAACGCGCAAAGTGCTGCTGGATGCCGAGCAGCTTTCATACAAGCTGACTGCCAATTCCCTTTATGGTCAGCTCGGCTCAGGCACATTTAAGGTGCGACTTCAGGACCTGGCTGCATCTACAACTGCATATGGTCGTAAGCAGATTATGTTTGCCAAGGAAGTGATTGACCGGTTCTTTGGACCGGCGAGCGGCAACCCTCATTGTGCAGCAAACATTATGTATGGAGACACGGACTCCCTCTTTATTGAGTTCAATCCGCGTGACCCGGCAACTGGAACTCCACTCCAGGGTCGCGAAGCGCGCCAGGCGACAATTGAGCTAACGGAAGAGGCGGGTAAGCTGGTGAGTCAGGTGCTAAAATCGCCGCACGACTTTGAGTTTGACAAGGTGTATCATCCATTCATGATATTTGCTAAGAAGCGCTATGTGGGTAAGCTATATGAGGCAAATCCTGACGACTGTTATCTGATGTCTATGGGTATGTCAATTAAGCGCCGCGACTATGCACCAATCCTAAAGGTGATTATGAGAAAGGCGATTGACGAGATTATGGATAACAATAATGTGGAGGCGGCAATGGACCATTGCCGGCGGGGCGCAATGGATTTGGTGGAGAACAAGACGAAGACGGCGCTCCTGCTTCTTAGTATGTCATTGAAGGCGGAGTATGCTGACCCTGAAAGGATTGCGCACAAGGTTCTGGCGGACCGAATGGCGGCGCGTGACCCGGGCTCGGCACCGAGTGTAGGTGACCGAGTGGACTATCTGTTCATCGTAAATCCGAAGGCAAACCTTAAGGGTGACCGGATTGAGAACCCTACATATGTTAAGGAGAATAACATACCAATTGACTATGGATACTATATTCAAAGTCAGCTCTGGAATCCTATTGGGCAGCTATTTGGGCCGCTTCTGGAGCGGATGACGGGATTCCGAGAGGACATGCTGCCGAGCAACTTTGACGAGTTGAAGCAGGAGAAGCAGCTGGATGTGAGGTCAGAATTGGCGGCAAAGCTGCTCTTTGGACCAGCACTAGCAACCCTGGAGCGTGCAGAGAAGCAGAAGGCACTGAATCGGATGTTTGGTGGCCAGGTGAAGATGGAGGCGCTTCCTGTAAGGACACCTCGTAAGGTGGTGGCAGCAAGTGATAGCTCTGTCAGTGTTCCTGTAAAGAAATCGTCAACGCAGAATCGTATGACGAACTATTTCATAAATAAACAGATTCTGGAGACAGTTGGGTCAAGCGGCAGTAAGAGAAAGACGCGTAGCCGTGAATCATCCATCTCTACAGGGTCAACAAACTCTAAAGGTAGCGCTCTTAGTAGAAAGTAAATGGGCGCAGGGCAGAGCATAAATCAAAGACCAACAATTAGGGTGCTTAATTCTGCAGAGGCGACACGGCGCCTTGCAGAGCAAAATGGAACTGCAGGAGATAAATATTTTTATGGATGTATGGCATGTGCTGCAAATAAGACGGCAATGCAAGCTGTTGAGCCGGTTGCGGCACCAGCATGGGCTGCCCAACTTCATGAGATTAAGTTACCGACCTGGGTTCCGAAGAAGCTGGAGGTGGCATTTTTTAGAGAAGGAATGCCGCATACGCGTGGAAGTGCAACAATATGGCTGCCCCTAAATGTACCAAATATTGAGCAGACATTCTTGCACGAATGTGTTCATATAAGTCAACGCGAGCAGCCAAGCCTATGGACAAAAATCTATGCCGAGGTATTTGATGCGCGTCCATTTGAGGGGGAGGTTCCATCTGAATTACAGGGCAGGTTACGACTTAATCCAGATACTTATGGTTGGCCGCACTTTACTTATTGGAAACACTGGACGCCGGTTCTGGCTTTCAAGCGACCTGAGGCGCCTTCTCTGGACCAGGTGCGTCTACTTTTCTTAAACAATAAGGGTGGATGGCAAAGTGCAGCGCCTCATGATTGGATGGAGAAGATAGGAACAGATTCACCAGCTGTCTGTGAGCATCCAAATGAATTAGCGGCGTACTTACTTACAGAGCCAAGGCTGGCTATGCTTCCAATACGAGCAAAATTAATGGCGGCAATTAGTAGGTATATGGGATGAGTATTTCTCTTAAACGCTATGGAATTGACTTTGAGGGACCAGTAGAAGCGGTGACCCAGGAGTTAATTCCGTTATTAAAAATGGTGGTGCATAATGGCCAAGTTCTCTGGACTCAAGGCCATGGTCGTTATTTTAGCGATGGTGTGCCGGCAGATGGCGGTGGATATGGATTACTACTAAAAGTAAATGTGTATGAGAAAAAAGACGGGCAATTGAAACATTTAGGACAGCTATATGAAAAGCGTTCAAAAGTACAAGGCTCTCTCCTAACCGAAGCATGTTTGCAGATTCTTGCATATGAAGAGCTGGCAAGTCAAAGAATGGAATATATGGTTGCTGAGGTGCATGATATATTGCGAACGCCGCGCTCTATAAGTTTTACAATGAGGCAATTTGATAATGTAGTGGATTTTCATTCGGCACTTGGACTAATAAAAGATTTATCTGGGCCATCATTTGATATATGGTTTTTACAGCTATTTGTGCAGGTTATTGTGGTGCTTGGACTTTTAGATGTCGCAGGTATTAATCATCGCGATATGAAAGGCGATAATATATTAATAAATACAGTTAATCGGCAAATAAGTAAGTCGGTGAACTTGTGTGGTCGCAGATTTTCGCTAAATTTTATGAATGAGGTATATATAGTAGATTTTGGATTCTCATGTAAGGGTGATACGCATGGAACTGCAAGTATGTCAGCCGGTCCATTTTTCGGTTTGAATGATGTATGTCCAAAAGAGGGGCGTGATAATTATATTCTTATGTGTTACTTTTATGCGCAACCTGAATTCAGGAATTTTGCAAGTCCGCGACTTTTAGGGTTTGTGCGTGGATTTTTGGCTATTCCAAAGGTGATAGAGCATTTGGAGCGATTCGGAATGGCGCGGACGGAATATATATATCTGTTGCTGAATAATAGTGAATTCAGTAGCAGTCACTGTAGTTCCATGGGTCTATTAACCGCGATTGCGTCGCGTTGGCCGGCGATTATTATGGCTGCGTAGAGGCAAAAAATGAGCTATTTTGCTCGTTTTTTGCCTAAGAGCGCCGCCTTCATAGCGCTCAATCATTTTAACTTGAGTGGCCGCATTATTAAAGCGCAACTTGCGACTCTTATTTGCCGGTTTGGATTTGAGTGCAGGTTTACGCGCCACTGTTGCAACCTGGGCATAATTGCCAATGTTAATCGGTGGCTCGTAGCCAGCAGAATGGGCAAATTCTGGGTCAGATTTTGCTTCTGCGATTTGCATCATTCTATTCGCCGCCTGATAAGATAGATTATTGGCAGCAAGTTCCCTATAATTCACATCTTCAGGGAGAACATTGTGTGCCTCGTTTTGCCTTATACGAGCAGCTATATTGCTGTAAACGCGACCTTGATGCTGACGCGCACCATAATCTGGTAAAAATGCGCGTAATGCATGAGCGGCAAATGCGGAATTTGGTCTATTCCGCGGAAAGTTAGATATATTTATATTACCGCCAGGTGTAATTAAAGTTTTACCAGCAGCTAAGCGTTCACCTGAAATATAAGAGGCGTAAATTGGACTTGCACCAATTAGAACTGCTCTTATAATTTTTTTATTGAATGGACCATAAGTAGTCTGAAATTCATCCAAGGATGCAGGAAAGTCACCTTCCCCTGTTTCTGCCCTTTTTATGTTAAATATTTCTAAAAGTTTTTGACTAAGAAATTTAAAAGTAGAATCTACAATATAATTAATATCTTCCACATCACTTGCAGGCCATTTAAGAAATTCTATCGGATGCCGCCGACTTTTTAAAGCATCTATAACTTTTTCTTGATAAAATTCTCGTACTTTTGGAAAAACAATTTCACTGTAAGGGCTGTCTTGATTTGGACTGCGTAAATAGCGAAAAATCTTATATAAGAAGCTATAAAAGTTGGATGGAGCCATATTATAAATTTCTGTGTAGTGTTTTTTGAGGGCAGATATATCTTCATACTCAGCGGCATCTTTTATAAGATGCTCAATAAGTACTTGTTCAATGACAGAGTAAATTTGCTTAAATTTTTCAGAAGAAGTGTCTACATGATGTTCTTGAGAATATACTGTTTTATTTTGTATTAAATTTATTAGAATAATTGTGACAGAATTATCATCTAGACCGTAGTCGTCTTTTAGCCAAGGAATAAGAACAGAGCTGATTAGTACTTTTGGGCCATAATCGGGGTCAAAGACATCATCAGCTAGTTTAAAAAAAAGATTTGCAAGTTTATCCATATAATACACCATTAGTGTATTGCCAAGATTTTCATTATTGGCTGAATGCTCCTCAATATAGCTAACAACAGAATTAAACTTTTTAGAACTGTTTTTAGCTGCCGCATTTAAGTACTCGTACGGGTCCTCCATCTACTCTTAAATATTATTTACATTTTGAGCGTTATTGTTATTATTGTTATTATTGTTATTGTTACTATTGCTACTATTGTTGTTATTGTTATTACTGTTGCCTCTTGTGCGCCCGCGTTTCTGATTGGCAACACGACGATTTCTGCGACTGCGTTTTTTCTGACTAATAGGAGGCTGTTGATTAGCCCAGCTCACACGATAGTTAGGGTGGCCTTCTTCAAACATCGCGCCCATAGGAGGCTCCTTATTTTCAAAGTGCTGTGGTGCCGCGGGGCTTAAAGCCTCCGCGGCCGGCGTCCATTCTGCATGAACATATTGTGGTTTAAGTGGCGCCGCCGTATTTCTCCTGAAACTTGCTGTTTGTCGTGCCTGATTGACGGTGATGGTTGGATGGCGAGCGGCGACGGCAGCTTCGGAGCCACCAGATGCAGCAGCTGCATTCATATTTGCTGCATATAAGCGCCGTGCCTCCTCTCGCTGACTATGCGCCTCAAGATGCCGATATTTATGACGCAAAATGTTACGGGCGAGTGCAGCATTAGATGCATTGGCCGGTACACGCGATAAAAGTGCTTCAATTGAGCGATTAGCAAATGGTATAACATTTGACATTATATCAGCATAAGTTGGGCTCATGCGCTTAAAAATCTCCGTGATAAACTGCCGGCCATACCCTTGGCCGCGTAGCAGCTCTTCAGCACCCGCTGGCCCCAGATGAGCCAGAGTTTGCGCATAGGCCCGCATGTATATATATAACGCATCTCCAGCAGCCTCTTCATCCATTCCATAAGTCATCTGGAAAAAAAGTCGCAGACCCTTAATGTCCTTACGGGGCCATGCCGCTAATTGTTCGGAAAAATAGTTAGTAATCATATGAATAATTGGAATATGTGCAGGGTTTCCACTTACAATCATTCGTGAAAGATTGACTAACAATAATTTTATTGTTTCATGTCTTGACTGACCTAGATCTTCTTGCATGCTCTCAATAAAACCATCAACACCTGCGCCACCAAGTGCAGTTGAAATAATATGAAGCATCAAATCAATTATACCTTCTTTTGCAGGAAATGGTGGACTATGAAGTGTTAACGAATATAGTTGTATAAGTGTATCAAGTAAATAAGTTTGTGTGGCAAAACTTATACCATAAGTCTGCATAAACACAGGAAAAAACACCTCAAAAGGCGCTCCTGATGCAGTAAATTCCCTTATAAAAAAAAGTGTAAATATCGCCAAAGTATCTGTAAATCCATCTTGCACTCCAGGTATAACATCTAGTTCATGTGCAATTTGGCTAATACTTAGACCGGAGGCCAGTCTAGTTACTACAAAATCATAAGTAGGGTCCTCTTCTGCCATCTACTTTTAGGTTTAGATTTAATGAAAGACTTATGTCGGTAGGTCTAAGTGCGAGCTTCAGCTCAGGTTCTAGATTTCCACTGCTCTTTGCAAACTGTGCAGATATATAGGAATTTCAGATTTGTTGTATCATACTTCAGATAAATAACATCAGGCTTCGCCTGCCCCTTATTACTTGCGCACTCCGCAGATGGACACTTAATGTTGTCCACATGGGGCAGCGTAGGGTCCAGATGCGTGAACTCATTAAGTAGTACCTTGTAGCCCTCTGCTACTTTCTCCTGCAACTTAATCTCAGTAATTAGACCACCCTTATCTTCAGTCTGCTGATAGCCACACACATAGCAGACGCGATTGAGATTGCTATCGCTAGCATCCGCACCAGGAGTGATACGGAGGAAGAGATAATTACGACATGTCGGGCAGAACTTAATAGAAGACATCTTGTGTATCTACTCTAAGGGTGCCTTAGATTATCAAATTTTTGGCTCACACAATGAGCCAAAATGACTGAGAGTGAGCAGCTGAGCTGCGAACGAGTACAATTTTTTGCCTCACAGTGTGGAGTAAAGGTCAAAAAGAGACATCTAAAACGCCTAAACAATTAGAGTGTAATGCCAGGTGCTGTAGTACAATTAGTGGCCAAGGGAGCAGCGGATACATATCTTACAGGTAATCCGCAAATCTCCTACTTTAAAATGGTATATCATCGTCATACAAACTTTGCAATGGAATGGATTCGTCAAAAGAATATGACCACCTACGGTGTTCTCGGCAAACCCATAGAGGTGATTATTGACCGAGTGGGTGACTTACTTGGTGCAACACACTTAGAGTTGACTGTTCCTGCACTGCAGCAAGAGCAGCCTGGTCTTGATGCCTCAGGTAATCCAGCAACAAGTACATGGGTAGGCTTCTGCAACTCTTTCATGCATGCTGTTGTCCGGTCAGTTGAGTGGCAGATTAACGGTACCAAGATTGATAAACAGTATGGCGATTGGCTTGAAATCTGGTCAGAGATATCAATTGATGAAAGTAAACAGGCGGGCTACAATAATATGATTGGAAAATGGAATACGGCATTTAGTCTTGAAGTCAATGCTTTGCCAAGCGCATGTCGCAACTACTACAAGTTTCGTCTTCCATTACAGTTCTGGTTCTGTCGCAATCCAGGCTGCGCCCTGCCACTAATTGCACTTCAGTACCATGAAATGCGGCTTATTTTTGATATTCGTGGCCCGGCTGAACTTATCCGCTCCGATGTAAACATTCAGCAGCCACTAGACTTCCGTGGCCAGCCGTGGAATCTAACCGATATTGCCGTCTGGTCAAACTACTACTTTCTTGACACAGAGGAGCGTCGCAAGTTTGCCCAGCAATCCTATGACCTCCTAATTGACCAGCTTCAGTACAATACCCCAATCACACTCGCAGATGGTATTGAGAAGTTTCACAATGAGGTTGAGTTCAATCACCCACTCAAAGAGCTGTTTTGGGTCATTCCATCAGTGCCTGAATGTGGCAATTCACTAACTGGCAATGACTATTTTAATTATTCAACAAATGACCTTGATACCTTCTATACGGCAAAGTTGGTAGTTAGTGGAGTTGACCGATTTGAAGAGAAGGATGCAGAGTACTTCCGAAATGCCCAGACTTGGGAGCATCACACGCGCATCCCCACTAAACACCTTTATGTGTATTCATTTGGCTTGCGGCCAGAGGAGATTCAGCCATCTGGTACCTTGAACGCAAGCCGAATGCAGGAGATGAATATGGTTTTTACATTTGGTGCGGAGTGTTGCTATAATATTAACCGCGAAATCCGTATGTATGCGCGAAACTTCAATTTGCTGCGAATCATGAGTGGAATGGGCGGACTTGCATTCTCCAATTAAAGGAAAAAAGTAATAGACCGTAGAAATGGCGCAGACTGTACTTGGAGATGTGCGCTACATTGGTATGGAGGTTACTGAAATTGCTTATTTTAACAATAAGAGAGTTCGTGGAGTTGGTGTACCAGTACTGCCCAATGATGCTGCCCGTTTTTTTGAGTATATACAGCTGAGCTCGGTGCAAAGTTCAATGCAGAGTTCACTTAACTATCTATTAAGTACAAGTGGTCAGGCACAGGGTAATGCATTTGAATGGGCGACCTATCCAGCAGTGACTAATGTGAACATGAACTTTAAGGAGCTAACATCCACAACAGCTCTCCAACTATTTACGACAAGTGGCTCGCCACAAATTGAAATGAACATTACAGCGGCCAGGAATCCAAGCACTTTGGCACTTGTTATTAATGATGGAACAACAACGCAAACCGGTTATATTTACAATACAGCTACACTGCCTGCTGTTTTGCTAAGTGACTACAACCTATTTATAAGTACAGGATTTGTGCCAGTAAGTACGGCGGTCAGTTCACTATTTAGTCTGAGCAGCATCGGGTCACTAAGTTCAGTGTATGCTGCACTTTCAAGTATTTCAGGTCCATTTTCAACACTAAGTAATAGTTTCAAGAGTTTTAGCACTAACTTTCTGAGTTCAGTAGCTGCAGCCTGTGGGCCATGCAGCGGCGGCTCAGGATGCAGCAATTTCAGCAACTATCCTTTTTCTACATTCTCTAATGGTATTGTAAGTCCAGGTACCTCTGTAGTTATTGAAGGCGACCAGCGCGCCCTGTTTGCTGTTGGACCGACACTTTACATTCCTCCTGCACTCAATTCTATGCAATATATTACTATTAATAGTATTAGCTATGGCGGGGGTAATACAACTGTGGCAACAACTGGTTTTGTGAGCCGAGGGTCCTATTTAATGTTAAATGGCCAATCAAATGCATTCTGTGCAACGGCACAGGGCGCACAAACAGGTGCGGCGGCACTAGGGGCACATACAGAGGGATTTGGTACGGCCGCATTCAGTACTTGTGCGCACGCAGAAGGTTCTAATAGTTTTGCCTTTGGCGCGGTCAGTCACGCAGAAGGCTTGCGCTCACTTGCAATCGGCGACTATAGTCATGCGGAAGGCGATGAAACAACGGCGCGCGGCTTCTGTAGCCATGTGGAGGGTCGCGCAGGCTCCGCACTCGGTGATTACAGTCACTGTGAGGGTTTTGGTGGCCAAAATATTGCATCTGGACTCGTAAGCCATGTAGAGGGCTCCAATGTGCTTGTAAGTGGTGATTATAGCCATGGTGAAGGCACTCTCAATGTTTTAACTGGCCTATACTCGCATATTGAAGGTGCAAGCAATTATGGCTCCAATAATCTGTATATGCACATTCAGGGCAATCTGAATGTGGGTGCAGCGGACCTAGTAACTGTAGAAGGCTATTCAACAATTGCGACAGCATTCAATTCGCATGTTATTGGTTATTATTCGGATGGAAAGATTCCTAGTGCATTTACACATAGTTGTGCCGTGTACCGTAATGCGGCGGGTGATTATGTGAAAGGCTCCTGCCAATATGACGACCTTATTATGGCGGCGGTGACAAGTACAAACACTATCGCCGATTTCACATATCAGCAATCATTTGCACTATCCTCTAATGGTATACCATTAGTGAGTCCTGCACATGGTGCGCGTATCCGGCTCTTCATCACCGGCTATGAGAAGTTACCTGCAAGTGGCGGCGTAGCTGGTGAGGGAGTATATATGGGCGAATATGTTGCAATGATGTATGTGGATGCACTTGGTAACAATTATATGTTAGATAGCTCAGGAACCACTGCAACTGGTACCAGCCCTATTCGTCTAACAGTGACACCGCGTTGGTCTGTGAATAAGCTGGGAGGGACGCCGACAGTTACGGTATATGTGGACGGCAATTTCACTAATTCGCGTGCATATGTGTATATTAATGTGGCATCAGCGACAACGCAGAACATCAATTGGAGCGCCAAAGTGGAGCAGATTGACTTACTTAAAAATGTGTATCCCACGACTTAGGAGTCTTAAGAAAGTTGTTACTAAAGAATAGGTATGTCGCAGGAAATATCCTCTGACTTGCGTGTTCGGACACTTAATGTAACTGAAGTAAGTTACTTTAATGATAAGCGTGTAAAAGGCGTTGGTCAACCAGTTGAAATAGACGATTGTTTGCGCCAATTTGAAATTGAAGAGGTGAGTACTTCACTTAATTTTCAAGTAAGTACAGTTGATGGACTTTTAGCGGAGGCTGCTGGTGCACAAGGCAATGCATTTCTGTGGGCAACTTATCCTGCAGTGGCAAATCCAACTTTGCAGAATTCAAGTATCCTTAGCTCGGCCGGCTTCAGTCTAAATGTAAGTACATTGTCCAGCCAAAGTATGTCATTTGCCGCCAGCAGGTTGCCATGTACTTTATCATTTAATTTAACTGGTATAAGCTCGGGACATATTTATAATACCGCAACAATGCCACTTGTTGCCCAAAGCACATATAATACTTTCTTGACAAATGATTGGTCTCCTGTGAGTTCTGCGGTGGATTACTTACTTAAGTTAAGTAGCGTGTCTGACTTTAACGCGGTCGCGAGCACTTTTAGTTCGCTCGCCAGGCCAATAAGCAGTTTGCAAGGGGAGCTTGATGGATTGAGTTCAATACTTATTTCCACAGTGCAGTACTTTTCTACTTTGAGGACATCTGGTGGCAGCGGGCAGTGTAGCAGCTTGGCCACCGCTCCACTTAGCACTTTTACTTATTCTGCCGGCATCAATCCAATTATCCTTCCTGGTAATCAGACAACACTTTTCCAAGCAGGACCGGTTATCCTCGCCGGCTGTAATGGTCCAGTACAGTATACGACTGTTACCGGTGCAGTATTCGGCGGTGCTACGACGGCGGTCACTTTGGCGGCTGCGCCTGAGGCGAGTGGCGGATACATAACAATGAATTCGCTGAGCAATACTTGTGCAACGGCTGAAGGACGCCTTAATGTAGCCGGCAGCAACTTTGTAACTGTTGAAGGGGCTTCCAATTTAGCTGGAGGTCTTTACACTCATGTTGAGGGCATGCGTAATATCTCATATAATTCTGCATCAAATCACATTGAGGGTGCTTGTAATATAGTTTCGCCGCAGAATACTGGTTTAAATGGAATTATACATGTGGAAGGACTAAGTACAGTTATGACGGGAAGCAATTACACATTTGAGCATATTGAAGGATTTGGACATAATATTACAAGTGGCAGCAATAATCACATTGAGGGATATATGAATAGCAATGTGCAAGTTTTGGCTGGACCAAGTTTTAATCATATTGAGGGCGCATGTAATATAAATCAGAATCAGCAGAATCACATTGAGGGTGTTGGACATGTGGTGCGTGGATCATTTATGCATGTAGAGGGACTAGCGCACAACATTTATAATAATCAAACAACACATGCGCACGGCCTTAGTAATACAACCTCAAATAATTCTCAGCATATAGAGGGGGCATCCAACTTCACTTATGGTTTTGCAAGTCATATGATGGGACTACGCGGAATAGACTTGGACTCGGGAACAGGTCCAGGTGTGGTATTTACAAATTCTGGTGGCAACCATAAGAATTCATCTGGTGTTCCGATAGTGGGTGGAAATCAGTATTCCACAAAGATTCAGCGAGTGGAGAAAGTGTCGGCAAATAATGTGCAATTTGGAAATAATGGAGCATTTAACCCAGCAATAATAGTAATGGGTAATCCGAACCCAGTAACAGGTCAGACGATTGCACAGCATCTATGTGTTGAGCTTGTCGGCTATGAGAAAAATAATATTTTGGCTACACCAGTTGCTGGCGATGGTGTTTTTATGGCAGAGTATCATGTAATCGCATTCACAGACAATCGTGGTAGCCTGGGCGCAATGAATTCGGCGGGTGGCTTTGCGCCGAATCCATCTACATTGCTTTGTACACCGCTCTGGACGGCTGGACGCCTTACTAATGGGTACAATGTGAATCTTGTAATGGATACTAGCTTTGGGACAAATAAGTTCTATGTATGGACGCCGACATTCGATACAGCTGGTGATAGCAATAGAAACTGGGCACTAAAGGTTAAAGAGATTGATTTGCTGCGGGCAGTATAGGCGCCTAAAAATCAACCCTAATAGTAATAGATGACGGGCGGCGCGCTTATTCAATTAATCGCCTACGGCGCACAGGATGTATATTTAACAGGTAATCCTCAGATAACATTTTTTAAGATTGTATATCGTCGACACACTAATTTCTCAATGGAATGGGTGCAGCAGAAGGCAATCAACACAAATGGTAAGTTTGGCCAGCGCATGGAACTTGTGATTGAGCGCGTGGGTGACTTGTTGGGTGCAACACATGTAGAGGTGAGCGTGCCGGCACTGATGCAGGTGCAGCCTGGTCTTAATGCCTCGGGAAATCCTGCGACAAGTACTTGGGTCGGCTTTTGCGACTCATTTATGTGTGCAATTGTTGAATCTGTTACATTTGAAATTGGCGGACAGCAGATTGATAAGCATTACGGCGATTGGTTAAATATTTGGGGTGAAATATCAATTAATGAATCGTTGCAGCGCGGTTACCGTGAAATGATTGGTAAATGGATTGGAGACGCGGATGCTCTTAGAACAAATGCACTACCATATGGTTGCAAAAAGAATTACCGCTTTCGCTTGCCGTTGCAGTTCTGGTTCTGCCGAAATCCCGGGTCTTACTTGCCGCTCATTGCACTGCAATACCATGAGGTGCGCATGATTTTTGACTTACGCGCACCCAATCAACTTATCCGATCCGATGTAAATATTCAGAATCCACTTGCATGGGATGGTCAGCCATGGAATGCAAATGATGTTCAGATTTGGTCTAACTATATTTACTTAGACACCGATGAGCGCCGCAAGTTTGCACAGCTGAACCATGAGATACTTGTTGAGCAGCTGCAATTTAATACGCCAATTGGTATCCCGGACCGCGTTGAATACTTTAACACAGAACTTGAATTTAATCATCCACTCAAGGAAATTATGTGGGTAATACCGTCAGAAGTCATCTGTGGCAATTCACTTACAGGCAATGATTACTTTAACTATTCCGGAATATATGACCCTGCTGCAGAATTACCACCTCAAATTGATACATTTAGTAAGGCAAAACTTGTGCTAAATGGCCATGACCGGTTTGATGCAAAGGGAGGTGAGTACTTCCGCCTGGCCCAGCCATTTGAACATCATACACGAATTCCTCAAAGTTACATTTATGTATATTCATTTGGCCTACGGCCTGAAGAAATACAACCCTCCGGTACATGTAATGCAAGCCGCATTGATAGCTTTGTCCTAAATGTATCATTTGATGAAGACTGCTGTTTGGCCACAAATAGACAAATCCGGCTCTATGCAACTAATTACAATATTTTGCGCATTATGAGTGGTATGGGAGGCCTTGCATTCTCCAATTAATAAGGGTTAAAATACACATTTATGATATTTTTTGTAAATAAAATTTCATAAAGGTTTTACTTTGCACAATTAGAAAGGTCACATGCAGGCGAATAGACCAGACAAGTATACGGGCGACACAGCTAACTTTAATTCGTTAACTGTCGCCAAGGATGGTAATTTGAACTTAGAAACACTTGCATCATTTAATGTCGCAAGTGGAGGTACTTTACATTTAGGGGGCAATCAGATTACTGAGCTTGGCGCTGGTACTGCGCTCACTGATGCAGTTAATTTGGGTCAACTTCTTGACATTTTAAGTACAAGTATAAGTACTCCGATTTCAACACTGCTTTATCAAGTTGAAGAACTTAGTACAATTACTGCAGAGAACACATCATCTATTACCGGACTAAGTACAAGTCAAGGACAACTACAAAGCACTATTACAGGTGGCGGAGCGGGAGGCAGTCCAAGTAATTGGGCTCAGTATGCCGCAAATGCCAATGTAAATATCAATGGCTCTAATATATTTTCAACCGCAAATCAGGTGTTTCTGGACCCAACTTCGGCGGCATCATTCATAGTTAACTATGGTGTTTTGAGCAGCATTAGTACTGCCGCTGGGTCGGCGGCCATGGGTGGTGTAAACTTGTGGGCCAGTTATGTCGCAAGCCAAAATGTCAATTTGGAGAAAAAGGAGTTGCTGAGCACTACTAATCTTAATCTTATTGATACTACATTTACTAGCAATTTTGTTGTCAACTATGCACTTATGACCGGCTTGAGCTCTGGTCTGAGCACATTACAGGGAATCAGCTCTCTTGGTGAAATAAGCTCTCTCACTGGCAACTTTATTAATCTAAGTTCATTTGTAAGCACTCAGGTAAGCACTATTAATGGTATTGCAGCTGGTGGTGCAAGTGCTTTAACACCTATTGTTGTTGCAAATAGCACGAATATATCATCACTTACTGGCGAATTTATTGGACTTAGCTCATTTGTTTCAACCCAGGTTAGCACCATTAATGGTATAGCTGCTGGTGCAGGGGCGGTTGGAATTGCAGACTTGAGCAGTGTAGTCAGCTCACTGCGTCCTATTGTAATACAAAACAGTACAAATATCTCTACTCTTTTTGGTAGCACCGCCACTACGGTTGCTGCACTTAATACTTTGACCAGCAACTTTAATGGTGTGTCGTCTGTTACTTCCACTAACACCAGCAGCATCAACTATCTCTTGACAACCACTGCGGCAATCCCTGGTATCAGCACCTCACTGTTAACTTTGAGTGCGGGAGTTGGTGTCCTGACAAGCAACTTTGTGGGTATCTCTTCTGTCGTGAGCACAAACACCAGCAGCATCAACTACCTTTTGGGACAAGTAGCTAGTATCCCTGGCATCTCTTCTGTTACTTCCACCAACACCAGCAGCATCAATTACCTCTTGACAACAACTGCAGCCATTCCTGGTATCAGTACCTCACTATTGACTCTGAGTGCAGCGACTGGCGTCCTGACCAGCAACTTTAACGGTGTGTCATCTGTTGTAAGTACAAATACTAGCAGCATTAACTACCTCTTGGGACAAGTAGCTAGTATCCCTGGTATCTCTTCTGTTACTTCCACCAACACCAGCAGCATTAACTACCTCTTGACAACAACTGCCGCCATTCCTGGTATCTCAACCTCACTATTGACATTGAGTGTAGCGACTGGCGTCCTGACCAGCAACTTTAACGGTGTGTCATCTGTTGTGAGTACAAATACTAGCAGCATTAACTACCTCTTGGGACAAGTGGCTAGCATTCCTGGTATCAGCACCTCGCTGTTGACATTGAGTGCAGGAGTTGGCGTCCTGACTAGCAACTTTAATGGCGTGTCATCTGTTGTGAGTACAAATACTAGCAGCATTAACTACCTCTTGGGACAAGTAGCTAGTATCCCTGGCATCTCTTCTGTTACTTCCACCAATACCAGCAGCATCAACTACCTCCTGACGGCTACAGCAGCTATTCCTGGTATCAGCACCTCATTGTTGACATTGAGTGCAGCGACTGGCGTCCTGACTAGCAACTTTAACGGCATTTCCTCTGTTGTGAGCACCAATACCAGCAGCATCAACTATCTCTTGGGACAAGTGGCTAGTATCCCTGGCATCTCTTCTGTTACTTCCACCAATACCAGCAGCATCAACTACCTCCTGACAACCACTGCGGCAATTCCTGGTATCAGCACCTCACTGTTGACATTGAGTGCAGGAGTTGGCGTCCTGACTAGCAACTTTAACGGCGTTTCCTCTGTTGTTAGCACAAATACTAGCAGCATCAACTACCTGCTGGGACAAGTAGCTAGCATTCCTGGTATCAGCACCTCACTATTGACATTGAGTGCAGCGACTGGCGTCCTGACCTCTAACTTTAATGGCGTATCGTCTGTTGTGAGCACCAACACCAGCAGCATCAATTACCTCTTGGGACAAGTAACTAGCATTCCTGGTATCTCTTCTGTTGTGAGCACCAACACCAGCAGCATCAACTACCTCTTGACAACCACTGCAGCAATTCCTGGTATCAGTACCTCATTGTTGACATTGAGTGCAGCAACTGGCGTTCTAACCAGCAACTTTAATGGTGTGTCATCTGTTGTGAGCACACATACTAGCAGCATTAACTATCTCTTGAGTCAAGTAACAAGCATTCCTGGTATCTCCTCTGTTGTGTCCACTAACACCAGCAGCATCAACTACCTCCTGACGGCAGCTGCGGTCATCCCTGGCATCAGCACATCTCTCTCAACATTAATCTCATCTTTTACAACATTAAGTACGCAGGTATCAACCAATACTGGTGCATTTAACTATCTCAGTACAACTCTTATTTCAACAATTAGTTCGGTTGTAGGACAAGGTGGTACCACTCTTCCTGCAGGTACCTATACTGGTGACTACTTATCATGGAACTCAAATACAAATAGATATGTTGTGGGAAGCAGTACAATACATTTGGGTATGAATGCCGGCTTATCAGGGCAACAAGATGCAGCGGTTGCAATTGGCTCAAATGCTGGACGAATTGACCAGAAAACATATGCAGTTGCAATTGGTGCCCAAGCAGGTTCAAACACTCAGGGTCAATACGCAATTGCAATTGGTAATAATGCAGCATCCGATAATCAAGTAGACTTTGCAATCGCAATCGGTGTTAATGCAGGTGAGACAACTCAAGGTTATTCTGCGCTTGCAATTGGCACTGGCGCAGGTCTGTCTGGACAAGGAACAAAGGCAATTGCAATCGGTTCAAATGCAGGTAGGTCAGGACTATTAGATAGTGCAATTGCAATTGGTCC
>JACCDW010285950.1_pt1 | contig 19912 bp, 22 predicted proteins | sample 7449781 | NCBI WGS metagenome assembly JACCDW01 (sample SAMN15323449, study PRJNA562643) | freshwater metagenome | isolation source: river surface water | place: USA:Blue River Watershed | collected 2017-08-18
ACCTATTGTGAATTTAAAAATGGTGAGGGTTGGATGTTGGTTATGAATATAAAGAGTGATTATTTTGGTGATACCAATTTAACGTGGAATGATTATGATAATTGGATAAACGCAGGTTCAGAAATCGGAAACCCTTCATTACCATATACAACAACGGGACAATACAGAAATCGAGATATTTTTAGATATTACCCATGTACAAAATGGATGATAAAGGTTCATAATAATGGTACCGAGTTTGGTAATGAGAGTTGGGCAGCATGGCAACTACTTTCAAGTTTTACAGGACAAACGTTTCAAACAATAATGAATACATCTGGTCAGGGTAGCGGAGGAAGACAAATATCAAGCACGTATTATGCTCAAGGTGGTTTGGGTAAAACGACATATAATAGAGGATTGGATTATTGTTCAATCGCAAGAACATTGGGTCATTTACGAGTTAACCATTTATTGGTTAATAATGGATGTAGAATATTGGGTAGTGAACAAACATTAGAACCTGATAACTGGGACGTTACGAGAGGTTTGGGTACTCACTACGCAATTGATGGAAATTCATTAAGTAACACACAAAATGAATGGAATGCACATGTTTCACCATATGTAGATGGTACAGGTTATTATACCGCGGACAGAAGACAATTTACCGATAATCGTTTTCCCGATAACAGTAACTACAACACTGCACTATACCAAGGTGCAGGTTATAATCCATCATTAACCTATGGAGGTTCTCCAGCCATGACCGCTTATTACCATTATGGAATATTTATAAAATAAAAACAATATGAGCAATTTTCCAAACAGAAGATGGTTGGTAATTCCAACTACAGAAGTAGAAAACGTAGATTTTAATCAGGTTCACGAGAACTCACCTGAGACACTTCGTTATTCCGTTGACGGAACTAAAACATTTATTAAGTACGAGGTTAATATCGTTGAAGAAGATATTACCAACACGTTCATTAACCCTGAAACAATGGAGGAAATGACATCAACAATTGCTGCCGGTATTTATGGAAGACCATCAATTTATAATGGTGTTTTCCCTGAGTACAATCACGAAGAAATCTTGGCATTGTTGGCAACTGAAGAGTGGACCACACCTATGGACCCTGAAATGTTCCCAACCCCTTCACAACCTGAATAATTTTTCGTAAATTATCACTATTGTGATAACCAATAGTGACTTTATTAATCAGTTTATAACAAACAACGGAGATAATCCCGTTCCCTATCGTTGGACACACGGTGCAACCGACTTCCACATAGGTGACGGGATTGTTGTTTATGCTCTTATCCAACAATTAAGGGCAAAGAACTGTGTATGTATCGGTTCTGGTGGTGGGTTCATTCCTCGTATCATTACCCAAGCACGTATTGACCTTCACAAACAAGGTATTTTTGAAGGTAATCCCGATTATAATTGGGGTGACATCGGTGCAACCTATGTAGTTGATGCGTGTAATGGAATTGGTGGACAAACTGATTTAGATAATGAAGATTCTTTCTATAGAAAAACGTTTTACCCACGATTTATTAAAAATACTTCAGAAAACGCGTACTATAACTTTTTTACTTTACAAGATATAAAGATTGATTTTCTCTTTATTGATGGTGACCATACTTATGAAGGAGTGAAAAAGGACTTCGAACTCTATTCCAAGTTATTAACAGAGAATGGTGTCATTGTAATCCACGATACCGATGAAAACTATGAGAACAATCTTATAGTTTCGGAAGATGCGAAGAAAGATTACCATAAGTTCGACGGACCACCAAAACTCATAAAAGAAATTCAAGAAAATCCCGATTGGAACTTGATAAATCTATTCAATTTTCGTATAATTCCTTCAAAGCCATCATCAACTGGAATTACGATTATTAATAGAAAGAAATGATACGAGTATTAAGTGTAATTGGACATGGAACTAATCTCCTTAAACATTATATTGAACATTATCAAAGATATGTGGACGAAATTAACCTCGTGGTATATGAATCTGATTTATACCGAGAGCTGGTTAACGAAGTTAATCAGATTATTCACGAGTATCCCAATGTAAAGATTGTCAAAACCGTATACGATAGGGTTTTTGATTGGGAGAAGGTTACACAACTATACAATTACGTTAAAAGAGAACACCCAAACGATTGGTGGGTGATTGCTGACATTGATGAGTTACATCTTTACCCTGAAGATGATTTAAGACAATTAATAATCGATTGTGAAACCAATAATTGGGACATCGTAAGAGGTGGTTTCATTGATAGAATCGGTCCCGATGGTACATTCCCTGAAATAAATCAAAAAGAATCACTTTGGAAACAATTTCCGAACGCAGGATTCTTCAGATACCCGATGAGTGACGCATGTCCAAACAAAATTTGTGTTGTTAAGGGATGTGTTGAAATCACCAACGGTCAACACTACGCAAAAATACTTAACCATACTACTTGGAGATGGCAAGGGTGGAATCATCCATTAATTGCACCAGTACCATCACATACTGTCCAAGTACATCACTTTAAATGGGATTCAACATCAACTCAACGTATGAGAAATGTTGCGTCGATTAATCAGGAGTATGCATTTTCTGAAGAGTACAGAAAGATGTACAAAGAAGTATCCAAAACAAGAGGACACATCAATTTGGATGACCCGGAGTTTATGTTTGAAAAAGGTTTAATCAAACCTGAATATAGAAGATATAAACAATGGAATAAATTAATAAAAAAAATCATAACAATATGAGTGGAAGAAAAACAACCAATTCAGAAGAGCAGAATGAATTTCTACTTCTTGAACAAAGAAAAGTTAAGGCGTTAGAAAAGATTGCCAACTCTTTGGATGCATTAACCGTGTGGTTTGAGGAAGTTGATAAGAAAGAATGGGGTGATAGAATCCAATGGTATCTATCTGAGTGGCATAATTCAATTAAACCGAAGGACCCAACCATAAATGGATAAGAAACTTGGTGTTATAGTTCCCTATCGAGACCGATTTGAACATCTGCAAACATTCAAGAAAAAAATCATTCCATATCTAAATGAAAGAGGAATTGATTTTGAATTAATTGTGGTTGAACAGGATGACGGTAAAGCATTTAACAGAGGAAAACTGTTGAATGTGGGGTTTCTATATGCCAAGAAAAATAAATGTGATTATGTTGCATTTCACGATGTGGATATGATACCGGTTGATGTTGATTACTCATATTCAGATGTGCCAGTTCAAATGGCAACCGATTTTGTTGGCGAAACAAAAAGAATTGTATTTGATGAATACTTTGGTGGGGTAACCATATTTCCGGTCACCATGTTTGAACACATTAATGGATATTCAAATGATTATTGGGGATGGGGGTATGAGGATACCGATTTACTACACAGATGTAAGATAAATGGTATTCCATTGGATGTCAAAGAAATTGAAATGAAAGGGGGTAATGTATCATCACTCAAATTCAACGGAGTTGATGCATATGTTAGAGGTAAGAACTTCTTCAAACAAAGAGAGGAGTTCACCATTTTTATTTCATTCTTTCCCGATGAGTTTATCTGTGACCACGAAAAAATGGATGACAAGTATTCTGTTTTTTCAATCGCTGGTTATGACTTTACCGTAACATACAATTCTTATGCTCGATACACCTTGGAAATATTCGATGGTGGTAGAAACATAATCTATCAGTATTCAAATATTAAAACAAATTACAGAACCAATGTTGCCGTTACCATCAATCCAAATGATAACTTAATTAAATTTTATCAGGACGGTGATTTGGTTTCACAGGAGAGTTATAGAACTCTTCACAAATATGAGAAGGAAGAATTCTTTTATTTAGGTGTTGGGGACCCAACAAGAAAAAGAGACCAGAACTATTACAGAGGATTGATTAGTTCATTTGCCGTGTACAACAAAGAATTATCATATTCGGAGATTAGAGAAATCTCAAACAACAAATATTTTGGATTAACACAAAGTTTTGGTAGATATTCATCTGACCACGCATTGATACTTTATTATGATTCTAAATTCATCAGAGGATATAAATTAATTGATTTATGTGGGGACAATGACGGAGAGATTTTTAACTGTGAAATTGTTGGTGAATCATACCCTGAGTTCAAAACTATCGATGTTCCATTTAGAAGAAAATCAACATTTGAATTATTGACACATGAAGAGAATGGGTTTGTTAAAACCGGATGGAAGAGTGATATGACACGATATAACCAATTAAAGTTTTACAATGAAGTACAGAAAGGTTACAGAAACACAAAAGAAGATGGATTATCTAATTGTGATTTTGTTGAACATTCTGTCTCAAAAGTTAAACAACAAATACATGTAGTAGTAGGGATATGAAACATAAATTAGGAATTTGCATACCATATAGAAACAGAAAGGAACATCTTGATAGATTGGTTCCCCATTTATCTTCATACCTAACTGAAAGAGGTATCGACCACAAATTCTATGTGGGTCATCAGGTTGACGATAATCTCTTTAATAGAGGAATGATGAAGAATATTGCTGCTAAGTATGCATTTGAGGATGGATGTGATTATGTTGCTTGGCATGACGTGGATATGTTGGCATACACAAAACATATGGATACGTTACCGGATTATTCTTATCCCGAAGAGAACCCAATACACATTGCCACCAAACTATCAAAGTACAGTTACGGTTTGGGATATGACCAATACTTTGGTGGAGTGGTTTTATTTACCAAAGAACATGTTGAGAAGACAAACGGATACTCCAATGAATATTGGGATTGGGGACAGGAAGATGATGATTTATTTTGGAGATGTTATTTTGAAAACTATGTTGAATACCGATTAAGTGAACAACATAAAGACCGAGGTTATATTGAATTCAATGGGGAGAATTCACTACTGAGATTAGGGTGTAATAGAGAGATTAGTACCGCATTGAATAACACTCATACGGTTAGTGTTTTGTTCTATCCCGAACAACAAAATGAGAAAGTACCCATATGGTTAGTTGGTGACCCAAGCAGAAAATTTATTGAATATCCAATTCTTAGAAAAGAAGGTGGAAATACTTGGGGCTTATCTTTTAATAATTCAAGAGCAGTTACTTTCTTGGGTACAGATAAAACCGGTGATGTAAAATACAATTGGGCAAAAAGACAGGAAGGTTTATGGACAAGAGTCACATACAGATATGATAAACCAACCGGTAAATTATATTTCTATGTTAATGATGAGTTGGAGACAAACATCAATGGTATTAAAGAAAGTGAACCAATCGACATTGGGGATATGAAAAATTTCGATTCTGTCAGACCTTTCACCGTTGGGTATTGTCCAAATCAGAATACATATTTTAAAGGTAAAGTTGCGGAAATTAAAATCTATAACGAGGAGAATGAATTGGTTATGGATTACGATTACAGTAATGAATACTTTGAAATCGACCATGAAAATGTGGAATTTGGTACTGAAGATATCAATGTAATTGGTAACATCTTACCGTACAGAAGAGAAGGTTCATTCTATTGTTTATCTCATACTGATGAAGGATTTGTGAATGGTGTTTGGGCTAAAGGTGCAACAACCGCAAAGAATGAAAAACGATTTGTTACAGAGATGCAACAAAGAAAGATTGATTACAAATCTGATGGTTTTAATCAAGTAAGTGAAAACTTAATAATTGAATCGATTACGGATGAAAATAACGTAATGTTTATAAATGTAAAAACAAATGGACCGAGATAAAATAAGAGAAGAACTCAACAGTACAGGTTGTGGATTCTGTTTGGCAAAATGGACACAAGTAACTATTCACCTTCAATTAGGTAGAACACATTCATGTCACCACCCTGACACACATCCAATTCCATTGGTGGAATTAAATAGAAATCCATCCGCACTTCATAATACCAAATTTAAGAAGGAAAAGAGAAAGGAAATGTTAGAGGGTAAGAGACCTTCTGAATGTCAATATTGTTGGAATGTGGAAGATACGTCCTCACACTATTCTGATAGAATTTTTAAATCATCTGAACCGTGGTCATTACCACACATGGACACTATCAAAAATTTAGATTGGAGAGAAGATTTTAATCCAAGATATGTTGAGGTTGCATTTTCAAATACATGTAACTTTAAGTGTTCTTATTGTGGACCGTCATTCTCATCTCAATGGGTTCAAGAAGCCGAACGATATGGTGCATACCCAACCACCAGTAACTTTAATGGGTTAGATTACCTCAAACAAGAGGGTAAGATGCCGTTTAAAGGTACCGACCCAAATCCATATGTTGATGCATTTTGGAAATGGTGGCCGGACCTTTACCGTGATTTAGATACGTTTAGAATTACCGGTGGAGAACCACTATTATCAAAAGATACTTGGGGAGTGTTGGATTACATCATCGAACAATCAAATCCAAATAGAGAGTTACACTTGGCAATCAATTCTAACTTGGGAGTTCCTGATAATTTGATTGATAAATTCATAGAAAAGATTAATAAAATTGAGGATGAACAGAGAGTAAAAGATTTTGTAATCTTTACCTCCGTAGATGGATGGGGAGAACAGGCGGAATACGGGCGACATGGATTGGTGTTTAACAAATTTTGGGATAACTTAAACAAAATACTTATGAAATGCCCAACAGTTACAATAGGAATTATGAGCACATACAATGCATTATCTGTCCCAAGTTACGGTAAATTAATTACAGGTGTTTATGACCTTAAAAGGGAATATGCGTCCACACAAAGAGCGTGGACAACACCGGTTTCCTTAGATGCCTCTTATTTAAGATATCCATTACACCAAACAGTTCAAGTGTTACCATTTGATTTTTCTTCAACTGTTAAAAGTCATGCAGATTTAGCTACGAGTTATGAAGAAGTATTTCATGTGGGCTTGAATAAGGAAGGTGTTAGTTATGGATTTACACAAATGGAGATACCTAAAATAAAGAGGATATATGATTGGATGATTTCACCACAGGACACTAAACAACAAATGGTAAATCGATATGACTTTTATAAATTCTTTAGTGAACATGATAAAAGAAGAGGAACCGATTTTGTGAAGACATTCCCTGAATACGAAGAGTTCTATAATTTCTGCAAGACAATACAATTATGATAAATGATATTAAAATAAACATAGCGTATTCTGAAATCTTAGTTTATACTGAAGATGGTAGAATATTATACCCCAACTCAAATGTTGCGGAATATGATATTCACCCATGGCACACTGCCAAGTTTAATAATAAACCATTATTGGAAAAGGAAAGTGGAGTTAAGTTCCCATATACATTACTACCATCAGATTCTAATGAACTAAGATTGTACCTATCCAAGTTTTATAGTCAAAATTTTGAGGGATTAATGGATAATTCATTTGGTAATTTCTCAGTATTTGCATTAGATGACATATATGAAACAGACAAACCATTCATATACCCCATTGTACTCTATAATAATGATTTATTCTACAAATATGACACGATAGATTTAGATGAAAGGGTTGTAGAATGTGTTAAAAATGGTAGGGCTAAGGTAGTGTTTTTACAAGCAACCGAAGGTTTTTACGGACAGAATGATAACGACTTTATATGGATGTCAAATCTATCTAAGAAATATGGATTCAATAAAGAAAATTTATGTGTCATTACTTCAAATTTCCTAACTACAGACATTTTCCCTGAGATGGTTCAAAAGGGGATGATTGAAGATAATTTCACAATTTTACCATATTCGTATTTCCAATTCAGTTTATGGTTCCACGAAGGCGGACACATTATTACTGACCACACAAAGGATATAATGAGGGCAACATTTAATTGGTTTCTCGAACAAAATAAATTGAATAAAAAACCATATCATTTTCTTGCTTTCAACAGAGTAACTAAACCACATAGGTTGGCTTTGTTTGCTGAACTAATGACCAATGATAAATTGGTGGATAAATCGATTAAATCGTTAGGTGCCGCACATAACAAATACCCATTAGAATTCTTTAACATCCTCACATCAAATTTAGATGAAAGTTATAAACATTCTAAGAAACGTTTATTGGAGTTTTATTTAAATTATGATGCATCTAAACACTATGTTTACGATGAGGGCGATTTAGAAAATAATAAGGCGGCAAATTTAAATAAACATGCTCATAGTGTTACCTTCTTGAATATAGTTACAGAATCACTTATAGATGATAGGTCGATTTTTTATTCTGAAAAGATATACAAACCAATATATTGCGCACAACCATTTGTGTTGATTGGTAATCCATTCTCATTAAAAAAACTAAAAGAACTTGGTTTTAAAACATTTGATAAATGGTGGGACGAAAGTTATGATAACGAAAAAAACTTTACTAAGCGATTTGAAAAAATTGTTGACACTTTGGAAGAGATATCATCTTGGGATATTGATAAACGTTATCAAGTAACACAAGAAATGGAAGAAACATTAAAACATAATTTTAATATTATGATTAGTAATGATGAGGTAATTAAATTATTTAAATCATTGGAAATTAATAAAGAAAAAACAGATAGATTAATATGAAAAAATTAGTTGTTTGTGGTGACAGTTTTATGTCCGCATTATCATACGATACAAATGATTTAGATAATGGTTTTAATAAACATTTTACTGAAATTTTAGGTAGAAAGTTGGATTGGGAGGTAGTTACGTTTGCTCGAGCGGCATGTGGAAATCAAACCATTAGATTACAAATTGAGGAATCAATCAGAACTAAACCGGATTGCGTGATTATTGGATTAACATCTCCCGATAGATTTGAGTTCCCGATAGGTGACTTAACTGTTGATAGTTACTTTAACAAGTATCTACCTGAAAACAGAGAGAAAATGTATCAACCGGATGACTTGTTAAAAAATATTAACTATAAGGGATTCCCCGATAAGAGTTCGGAACATACGTTATTTGATAACACGTATCCCAAGATGATTAGTGAAACATTAAATAATATATTTTGGGACGGACACCACGAAAAACTTTTCAATAAAGACGAAGTACAAATTCTTTTAGATTGGTTTAATCGTTTTTATGATGTTAATTGGAAAAATCAACAAGATTGCTGGATAGTACAGGGTGGTTTGAAAAAGTTGATGGACGAGGGTATTAAATTTTATTGCATTAACCCGATGTTATATCCTCATGAGTTTGAAACATTCGGTGATAATATGATACAATTTAATTCTGATTTAAATCCGTGGAATTATAATGGTATTAAAGAAAATGTAAAATACCGTTTTCACACCTCATTAGAAAACCAAGAAAAACTGGCAGAATTGTGGTATAATAGATTTGTAAAAGATGGTTTAATATGAATATAAATGAGCGTTTAGGTTTAGAAAAATATGTTGTTTCAGTGGAAGAATTATCCGAAGTTAATTTACATGAAGAATGTTATTATAATAAAACAAAAGAAATCTACGTTGGCCAAGGTGCCAATAAAAATGTCACATTATATTGTAAAACAGAGAGTAAACGATTATTGGTCGTTATTGGTGAGAGTTGGACGTATGGTGACAATCTAAAACCACATGTTAGATGTGTTGAAGATAAGGATAATATACCATATAGAGTTTCCACCATTTTTGCCGGTAAAGTTGCGACATATCTTAAATCAGATTTACTACTTAATTCACAACCCGGTAACTGTAATATCAATCATTATTATCGTTTAAGAGAGTACATCGATGCAATCAAAGAAAATGGTTCATATGATGAGGTCTTCCTAATCTTCCAACTAACATCACCCGGTAGAGATTACCGAAATAATATGGTTGATGAACCAATAAAACATTTGTTTTCAAAAACACCAAATCAATATCCTGTTTTAGAATATAACGATTGGCAACATGAATATGATAAAACGTATTTTAATTTAATTGAAGAACAGGTTAAAAGAATACCATTTAAATCCTCGGTAGTTTGGAAAAATTTCAATGAGTTTCATTATAAAGAAAGAGAACAATTTTCATTTAATGTAATTGAACATCCGTTTATGCGTTTGGTTGTTCAAATGTCTGGTTATGATTTTGAACCATCTAAAAATATGGAACACACTTTTTATGAAAAGTTACATGAATTATATAATTTAAAAGTGGATACAAAAACATTAGAAGAAGAGGTCGATAAACAAAATAAAGGTCTAAGTCTTTTGGGTAAGAGTATGTTAAATAATTTCCATCCAAATGAACAGGGTCATTGGTTTTTAACTGCATTAATTATAGATAAATTTAAATCAAATGGATACTAAAAAAATACTGTTAGCCAGTGGATGTAGCTTCACATTTGAACCATGGAATTGGCCAACATTTGTTTCTAACGAAATGAATTGGGACTTACTGAATGTAGGAATGGCATCGTCAGGTAATGGTTTAATCTCAAAAAAAATAATTTATAATGTCAATGAGTTATTAAAAACGAGAAATGCCGAAGATATTGTTGTTGGTATCATGTGGAGTGGATTTGATAGACATGAATTTCACATTGAAAGACCATCATATATTGAAAATGTTAATGGGTGGGTTGAAAACCCAACATCAATTATAAAAGATAGGAAGAATTGGGTGATTACCAATATTCACTGGAAGAATACTCACGCTAAGATTTGGTATGAGTATCTACACACAAATGTCGGGGCGATGATGATAACCATTGAACATATTCTAAGGACACAATGGTTCCTTGAGAAACATAATATAAAATACTTCATGACATCATACCTTGACATCTTCAATTACCAAGGTGCAAACATGTTAATTAATGACCCCGAAGTCAAATATCTATATGATATGATAAATTTTGACACATTTTTACCAATTAATGGATGTCACGAGTGGGTTAAGGAGAATTACCAATTTACTGGTGGTTTTAATCCCCCAGATGGTAATGGTGTGGTTGGTATCCATCCGACAGAATTTGGTCATAAGAAATTTGCCAATGAAGTGGTTGTTCCGTTTATAAAAAATAAGATTATATGAGAAATTTATGGATTTTTGGATGTTCCTTTTCGTCAGGATACCTTAACGTACCCAGAGAAAATTCATACGGTAACTTAATTGCGAGAGAAAAAGGATTAGGGATTAAAAATTTAGCAAATCCAGGTCGCTCAAATGACATGTTATTCTATGAATTAGTGGATAACCTAAGTAACATTAATGAGAATGACACAATCATTTTCCAATTTAGTTCATTTGATAGAATTGGACATTTTGTAGATAATAATGTTTATAGTTATTTCTCAAGTGCAGGATTACCGCAACTTGGTATTGACCACAAAATGAATGAGGACCCATTTAATAAATTTACCAAAAATGAATTATCTAATCTTCTTGGATATATTGTCGAGTGGCATCCTAAAACGTGGAAATTTGATTTAGATAATACAATAAATCTATTAGAACACCTTAGGACTACAAAAAATATAAGATATTTCATATTATATATGTTAAATGAATATACAATGGTGAATGAAAATGTAATTAAACTACCAATTTTGTCAAATAAGGATAATCTATCGATGCATGACTTTTTTTTGGAAAATAAGTTAACATTATCTGATGAATTCCCCGATGAATATGAATACTTCGATTCTCATCCGGGGTTTGGTGGTCACATTAAATTAAAAGAAATTATTTTAGAAAAATTATGAAAATAGGATTTATTGGTGTCGGTAAACTTGGTAAGGATGTCGCTGAGGTTATGGCGGAAAAATACTTTGTTGAGGGTTACGACGTTAAAGAAGTAACTCCATCAAACTTTAAAATGGTAAAAACAATTGAGGAGGTTTGTAAGGATAAGGATTTAATCTTTATTGCGGTCCCAACCCCACATGACCCATTATATGATGGTAAACAGGCAACATCACATTTACCACCAAAGGATTTTGATTATACAATTGTTAAGAACATTCTTTCTGAGGTAAACAATTACACTAACAAACAACAGTTAGTTGTGTTAATCTCAACTGTACTACCCGGAACAACTCGTAGAGAATTCATTCCATTGGTGCAGAATTATAGATTCATTTATAATCCATATTTGATTGCCATGGGCACGGTTAAACACGACATGGTCAATCCCGAGATGGTAATCATAGGAACCGAAGATGGTTCCGAAACAACAGATGCTAAAATCTTAAAGGATTTCTATCAAACAATTATATCACCATGGACAAGATATGAAATCGGAACATGGGATGATGCCGAGGCGATTAAAATATTCTACAACACATTCATATCGGCAAAGATTTCAATTGTCAATATGATTCAAGATGTTGCAGAACTAAATGGAAACATGAATACCGATGTTGTGACCGGTGCTCTTGAAAGAAGTACATACAGAATCATGGGACCTGCTTACATGAAAGCAGGAATGGGAGATGGTGGTTCATGTCACCCCCGTGATAACATTGCATTGAGATATATGGCACAAAGATTGGGTTTAGGTTATGACTTATTTGATGCGATTATGACATCGAGAGAAGTACAGGCGAGAAACATTGCCAATCGATTAATTGGTTTATCTATCGAATATGGTTTACCTGTGGTTATCATGGGTAAAAGTTATAAACCCGGTGTTGAATATATTGATGGTTCATACTCACTTTTAATTGGGAGTTTTGTAAATGAAGTTTTATATGACCAAATTAATGGTCCGGCAATTTACCTATTGGGTCATAGAAATGTTTTTAATGAGACAATTTTTCCTAAAGGAAGTGTCGTTTTGGACCCATGGAGAGAAAGAAAAAATAATGACACAATATATTATGGTGGAATAAAAAAATGATTTGTATACACACATATGTTCCAAATTTTGGGGTGGGTGAGGTTAGTAAATCATTACTTTATCAAATGACCCTATCAACCATATTGGCGAAACAATTCTTTAAAAAGATGGTATTATATACCACAAATGAAATAAAAGATATTGTTAAGGAAGTTGGTATACCATATGACGATATCATAACGGAGCCATTCGACGGGTATTCAGGAGGTACATTTTCAATACCAAAAATGATAACATATTCATTACAGAATGAACCATTTATTCATATTGATATTGATATGTTTCTTTATGATTTAAGAAAGAAAATCGACGAGTATGATGTAATTTATGCATTTAAAGACTTCCCATATGGGACCAATGGAGATTATGAAACCCACAAAGGCATGTACGAAACATACTTCAAAGGGACGTTTGAAATGAGAGATAACATTCCAATGGATTTTAAACCATACATTGATTTTATTAATATTCCAAATATGTCAATTTTTGGTGGCAATGATTATGAGACAATTTCCAAATCCTCAAAATATTGTCTGTCATTATATTATGATAATAAAGAACATTTTGATTCGAATTACTACCATGCATGTGTGATTGAGCAATTGTTCATGTCATCCGCAATTGATATGATTGGAGGATTAAAAGAACGAAACTATGTTTATGAATCATCTAAGAATTTTGGTGTGACAATGGAATCTAAATCACTAACCGACGCTAGTTATCCCGTGACATTACAGTTCTTTAATAATAAAATACAAATAAATGGAGAAAATGACCTTTACAACTACTCTACGTACAATTTTAACTGTCCAGTACACCTATGTGGTTATAAAAATTTAGATGTTCTATTATTTATAATTAAAGAAACTATTGTTCAAAGGTTTAACGGCATCAAATATGTAGATAAAATTGAAAAATTGGTTAAACATGAATGGAATTATGACAAGATAACTCGAAGATATTATTATTCAATGAGAGATAAATACGAAATTTGGTTTAAAAGGGAGGCCCATAAAAAAACGTTATAATGTACGTAATTGGAATATCTGCATATTATCATGACTCATCAGTTTGTCTATTTAAGAAGGGTCAACTGATTTTTGCTTGCGAAGAAGAAAAGTTCACAGGTATAAAACATGATAATAGATTTCCGGTAAACGCACTAAAATACATTTTTGACAAATATAGAATTAAAAAAAACGAGATTGAAACCGTTTGTTTTTATGAGGACCCAAAGTTAAAATCTGATAGAGTTAACAATACCTTCTTCAAAAACTTCTTAGAGTGTCCATCTGAGGTATCAAAAAGTTTATTCAAGACAAAGATTAATCATTGGAAATTAAAAAAAGAATTAAAAAAAATATCGGATAAGGTATTCTTTTCAAAACATCACGATTCACATATATTTTATTCATATTATTCTTCACCATTCAACGATGCCGTTATCTTATCGGTAGATGGTGTTGGTGAATGGGAAACTATGTCTGTTGGGTACATTAATAAAGGGGACTTTAAGATTATCCCTTTATCTGTTTATCCTCATTCTGTTGGTTTATTTTATTCTGCGATGACATCCTTTATTGGTTTCAAACCAAATGAAGGAGAATACAAATTAATGGGTTTAGCACCTTATGGTAATCCGAAGAAATACCGTGAAAAAATTAATCAACTAATTGTTCATAATTGTGCATCATTAAAAACTAATATGGTTTACTTTTCTTGGGATAGAGATTGTTTGATGTTCAATGAGGAATTGATTGAATTAATGGGCATTGAAAATAGGTTACCTGAAGAACCAATTACTCAGGACCATATGGACATTGCGGCTGCGGTACAGGAAAAATATGAATCTATATTATTTGAGGTCCTGAAAGATATTGAATTGTTTACCGATTCAACAAACCTCGCACTAGCCGGTGGATGTGCTTATAACGGTACTGCTAATGGTAAGATATTGGATAATACGAATTTCAAAAGATTATGGATACCACCGGCACCGTCAGATGCCGGTTCTTGTATTGGTGCATGTTTGAATTATTTCCACTCCGTTGGTCGTCCTGTTAAAGTTCACACAGACGCATTTCTTGGACCTGATTATAGTGAAGTTGATATCCTTAGAGTAATCACAAAAACTAAGGACATAACATATAAAAAATATCATTTAACAAATAATCTTAATAGGAAAGTTTCTGAAGAGATAGTATCAGGTAAAGTAATTGGATGGTACCAAGGAAAAATAGAATTCGGAGCCAGAGCATTAGGTAATAGGTCAATATTGGCAAGTCCGACATTACCCGGTATGAAGGACAAAATCAATAAGGTAATTAAAAAAAGAGAAGGATTCCGTCCGTTCGCTCCGATGGTGACCTTTGAGGACCAGAAGAAATATTTTGAATATGGTGGATTTGTTCCCTATATGAATCAGGTGGTAAAAGTAAAAGAAAAATATAGAGATAAACTACCATCAATTACTCATGTGGATGGGAGTGCAAGAATACAATCTGTTACACCATTTAACCCAATCTATAGATTATTGAAAGAATATGAGAATCAATCAGGTTACCCAATCTTATTGAACACATCTTTTAATGTTAAGGATAAAACAATGGTATTAACCCCACAGGATGCAATGGACACATTCTTAGATACAGAAATGGACATACTGGTTATGGGGAACTATTTAATAAGAAAGTCATGATTAAAAAAATCGTTAATTGGTTTAAGAACCTTTGGGAAGAAAGACAGAGGAAAAAGAGATTCAAGAAGAAACTCGAGGAACTCAAAAAAAGAGACCCATTTATCTACAATCATTAGTATTTTTTCTTTATACTTTACCTATGATATATCTTTTCATAGGTCAACCCGGTTCGGGTAAAACAACCATAGCAAACAAACTACTCTCCACTATTGGACACCATCGCACCATTATGATTGACGGTGACGAATTAAGGGAGATTTTCCCTAATACAGATTATTCCGAAAAAGGACGCATTGAGAATATCTCAAGAGCGTTTACCATTGCACGTTTTTGTAATGAAAAAAATTTCAATGTGGTGATATCCATGGTATGTCCATATAGGGAACTTAGAGAACAATTCAAATCAGAAAATCCTGTAATTGAAATATTGGTTAGGAGAGAAGATGTTGGTGAAAAAATCCAATACCATGTGAAGAATTTTGAGGAACCCGAGAAGAATTTTATTGAATTGGATAATAACGGAATGATAAACGACACATTAACTGAACTATATAAAAAACTATTCTCATGAAAAAATATGCAATGTTTATTGGACGATGGCAGAATTGGCATTCTGGTCATGAATGGCTTATCAGACAACAAATGGACAAAGGAAAGAACTGTTGGGTTGCGATTAGAGATGTTCAGGTTGATGAAAATAATCCAAAATCACCACACCAAGTCCTTATGGATTTGATGAATACCCCATTCTTTATGGAGAATTGGGATAAACTATTTGTATCAATTATCCCCGATATTGAATCCGTTAATTACGGTAGAGGTGTTGGGTATGATGTGATTTACCACGAACCACCAACTGAGATTGGTGAGATAAGTGGAACCAAAATAAGAAAAGGAGAGATTGATGCCACTGGTAAAGAGACACATAGCTAAAACAATTACTTATAGAATATTAGGTACACTAACAACCATGGGTTTAACCATCGGTGCGGGATTACCCATTAAATGGGCTGCAATGGTTGGTGTTGGGGAATTAGTACTAAAACCAATCCTTTATTTCTTCCATGAACGGTTTTGGTATAATCACATAAACTACGGTCTTAAAAAGACCGATTAACTATTTATATATTGATATGGATGTAAAAGAAATTGTAACCGCATGGTCGGTGTCCCTTAACCCAACACCTCAACAAAAGGAGTTGGCGGATAAGAGAACATCTATTTGTGAAAGTTGTCCCTCGGTAAAAAAGATTTTCAATCAGAAATGGTCGGCTTTTTGTGGGGAGTGTGGGTGTCCAATAGGTAAGAAAGTTTATACCAAATCAAATAATCCATGTCCATTAAAAAAATGGGCGGAAGTAGATGGTGAAACATACTCACCAAAAAGTGAAAAAACATTAATATGAGAAGTGTACTGATAGCAATTGATTTTGTTAAAGATGTTGATGGTTCCTTTAAAGTATTGGAATTAAATACAGGTATTGCAGCTGCACCAATTTCAATTGAACCTTATTTCAATAAAACTGAATTAGATAATTTAATCTCACAAAATAATATAACTGAAATTGAATTAATCTTATTAAATGTTGGTCCGGTTCAGGCAATCAATACAGATTACCCAAACGATTCATTGATGGGATTCGGGGCAATTTTTGACAAATATTATAGTGGATTAACAATAACAAAACATGTTGTCGATAATGATAATCAAGTGACCCCAAATATTACGGACGCTTCAAATAAACTCATTATTCGACAAACTTATGATTCAACGGCATTAATTGATGAAACATATGCAAAGGACAACTTTGAATTTTTGAAATTACTATATGACGAATCACCGAGTTCAATCGTAAATACCTATGTTAATCACCCAACACTTGGATTTGATACAATTGGTACAACGATTAGGGATAATGGAAATTATCCGAACTACATAATTAAACAGAGATTTCCAACCACGAACTATTCTGAATACCCTAAAGTTTTTAAAATCGAAACTCAACAAGAGTTGGAAGATTTAAAAAACAACTTACCATCAAATACATTACTGCAGGAATATGTTTTTAATCCAAATGATTTAGAACAAGGTAAATTGAAAACATATAGAAGTATTGGTTTAGCATACGGTTCGAATTTGGATATAATCAATTTAATTGACCCATTCGTACACACTAATTCTTGTAGTGTTGATGTTAGTGTTGATATTTTGAATACTGAAATACAGGTGTGGGAAAGACCGAAATACTTACAAAAATACGCGAAGAAATATACGGGAGTTGAATACCATTCCGATAGTAATAATAAGATTATTAAGAGTGATGGAACATTGGTTTCACCATCTCAGTTATCCATAAATGACGTTATAAAAGTTGTAGATTTATACGGGTTACCAACACAAGACAGTGCTGAGGTTGTGGCAAATTATACCGGTACAACAAATGATGTGTTCACAAATAGTTCACCGTCAACTGCAACGATTAAATCAATCCAAACGTCAAATCAAAATGTATGGATTAGGAATATCGTGTTAAGTAATGGTTTAAAATTTTCGGATATTAACCAATCGAAAGTTTTAATAAAGAGAGATAATGTCTTGAGGTTTATTTCATTTGCACTAATTGAATTAACCGATGAAATGGTAGTGGTTAATAAAAATACAAATGAATTTGAATCAGTTTCAATTGATTCAGAATCGTATATTTTTACAAATGAAAACATTTATACCATCGACGTTGAGGATATTGACCTTTATTTGACAATGGACGAATCAACAACATCGCCCGAATTTTTTATAATCCAACACAACGCACCGATGTGTAGATGTTGGAGATTAAATAATATAGGTGAGGCATGGGATTGTGGTGACCCATGCCAGTTTTTCCCTGATGTGTTTACGGGATGGAGTTTTGATGAATGTATAGGGTTAGGACTTGGCTGGCCGTATTGCACTGAATACGTATGTTGTAATGCGGTACCATCGGTGGGAGGTGGAGTCATGTTGATTGACCCGTGTAACCTTTGTTCACAAGCAAAATAAAAATTTATTATATGGAAAACAATAAAAATAGAACATACACAAAGGTCGAGAAGACCCCAATAGTAAGAAAGGTTAATAACACAGAAAAAACAATTATTAATAATTTGTTTAACACAGTGATTCAAAAAATCAAAGATAAACACTTGAGTTAATGAAGGTATGTATTCTGACATACCCAAGAACGTCATCAAGTAATCTATTCTATACGTTAAAAGAACTAACAGGAATAGAAAATTCAATTGCGGAACCTTTTAATCGACACATGTGGAAAAATCGATATTTTAATAATATTGATTTCACCAATAGTGTCGAACTATTAATAAAGGATATGTTCTTAAAAGAACATAAACCAAACGTGTTTAAAGATATGGATGAATTATTGAATTGGTATGTTACCACATTCGATAAAATCATTCTATTATACCGAGAGAACACCAGATTACAAGCGGAGAGTTTTGTCTACCATATTGAATTAGGTAGTTTATATGGTTGGCATTCTCAAAAATACTATAAAATTGACGCGGTAACCGAAGATAAAATTATCGATTACCAAAATCAAATAATAGAATGGAACAAAACCCTTAAAAATATTTCAATTGATTATGGGTACCCAATCTTCAAATATGAAGATTTGATTTTGAATAACGGGGATAACGATTCATTCAAAGAAATATGTGAATACGTTGGATGTGAGTTTGATGTTGAGATAATCTCAAAAAGATTTCATCACACCAAAAAATACAGGTTACCTGAACCACCAAAAAACACTAAACTGATTTAAATCCCAATCTCAAACAAAACGATTGGGATTTTTTATGCCAATCATCCACGTCAGAGTGTATTGTTGTATATCCTTCAGAAAATAATATGTTAGCGAGTTTAGCAAAGTAAGCGATGCTGTCACAGATTTCCTTATTGTGTTTTGTTTTATCAACAAAAACATTATATACATATATATTAAATTCATTCATCGATACCGGGTCCACCCAACAATGACCGACCACCAAATCTTTGTAATAAAAGATAAAAAACCGATGATTTCTCTCAAATCTTCTTTCAGTTTCTTCTAAATCAAACATTTTATCCCACTTGTAAAGTGAATTAAAGTTATTGATTGTGATTTGAATATCATAATCAGTGACCTCAAAAATTTCCTTTACAAAAACATCAGAATTTTCAATATGATTTAAGTTCTCCTCGTACAGCTCGTAGTGTATCATACATATTTATAGAATATACTATCAATAAATAACTTTTAAAGGAATAAAGATTGGGGTTTTGAAGTATTTATCTATAAAAATAATAAGAACTTTACATGAGAATATTTGACGCAGACGTAA
>JACCDW011509130.1_pt1 | contig 19911 bp, 18 predicted proteins | sample 7449781 | NCBI WGS metagenome assembly JACCDW01 (sample SAMN15323449, study PRJNA562643) | freshwater metagenome | isolation source: river surface water | place: USA:Blue River Watershed | collected 2017-08-18
GCCGGAACAACCTGGTCAGCAAATGAATAATCAGTTGTTGTGTGAGCATCCATCAACAAGGTCACGTCATACCCACGATCAAGCGCACCATGACCTGTAAACCGAACACAGTTATTTGTCTGCGCTCCACACACATACACATGCCCCACACCCAACCTAGCCAATACCTCTTCTAAATCTGTTGCCTCAAAAGAGTTTCGATACAACTTTCGCACTCGAGCTTCACCTGCTGCCGGGACCAACTGCGGAACTATCTGCCAATCCTCTGAATCAATCGCCATCCACTCATCCGAGTGCTGCACCCACACCACAGGAACTCCCGCAGCCCGCGCCTTAGCAACCGCCACATTGATCTGAGCAATCACCGCATCCTTGTTATAGGCACCATCGACTACTTGATTTTGAACATCGATAACTAACAATGCAGATTTACTGCGCCCAAGTGTTGTCATGTCGCCAGTTTAACTACCAATACACAGGAATTATGATGAACGCATGACTGAACAGATCGACCAGTTCTTCCGCCCCGATGGCACCCTCATCAGCATTCCCGTAAAGCTCCACAAGAAGCTCGCAGTCCTTCGCCACATCGCCTCCGAGCTCTCCCCCGATACCAAGTACCCCGAGAAGCAACTCAACGAGATCATCGCCAAGTTCCACCCTGATACCGCCGCATTACGCAGATACATGATCGAGTACGGGATATTGGAGAGGGATCGGGAGAGTGTTTATTGGGTTCGTTTGTTCAACAATCAGGATAATTCATAAATTTCTTTGTAAACTCGATAAAAAAATTGATATCTCTCTCAAATTGCGATCTTCGAATTTAGTTGAAATTAGAAGAGACAATTCAGAGATCAACCTAATTGAATTTGCTTTGTCATCTATCTCAAGATGATGAGTAAGCCTGACAAACTTTACGCTTAATTCCAAAACATCTTGTGTCTGCCTTTGAACAGAATTCAAGGCATCAATTACTAATTTCTTCTTCGATTCTGGATTTAATAAGGCAAAATCTTCATTGGAATATGAATATTGCGGAAAAACTAAATCAAATTTCGTCTTTTTCCCGAAACTGGCCCAGTTTATTCTAGTCGCCATTATTTCTCTCAACTAAAGTCATAGCCTTGCAATCGTAAGTTGTCGGAACCCTTCCAACTGAAAAGCATATCTCCCAACCCAAGGAGTTTTTCGGCACCACCATACCCCAATACCGTCATTGAGTCCGCTGGTGTGGGAACTCTCAACGCAACTTTAGTATCGAGATTCGCGTGAATGCGGCCGGGGACAATCTTTCGATCTGGGCGTTGAGTCGCAAGAATTAAATGCACAAGAGTTGAACGACCTGTCTGGCAGACACTACTCACATTGTCAACAAAAGTTTGCATCACTGGTCCACGCTCAAGCATTAACTCGGCAAATTCATCTATCACAACAACTATAGGTTCGAAGATTGGTTCAATAGAATTTTGCAGGGCACCCAGATACTCAAGTTTTGCGTCTACACGAGAATTCTTTTGTTGCGCCAATTTGTTCAGAATTTCTCGCCGCCGTGGGATCTCTTCCTGCACAAGCCATTCCAAAATGACTGCCGTAGAACTCATCGAAGTTTCAGGGTTTGGAAATCTCGGATGGTATGCAGAAGACGGAGCTGCTCCAAAGTAATCCGACTCTCCTTTACCATCCACCACGATCAACTTACTTGGAAACCTATAGTCGTTCGAAATCTGCTTAATTAGTCCCGTTAAGAAGAGGGTTTTACCTGAACCGGTTGTACCTGCGACTAGTGCGTGTGGCCAAGATTGGATGGGTGAAACATGATCTACCCCATTTAGTTTTTGCCCAACGTAAATCGGCAAATATGAATCGGCTGATGCATTTGGCAAGTCTGAAGGAGGCTTAGGGAATCTCCTATCACTCCTAGGTACAAGAATTTGAACATGCCCTTTACGACTAGGATCGTTGGATATTTCAATGCCAGGAACTCCAAGTTCGCGGGCTATATCCTGAGAAGATCGCTGTAGCCCAGATAAGGGAGCGCCAGGTGTAAGTGGAATAGAGAACGCATCGAAGGTAGGACCTTCGCTTACGCTAGAAGCACTCCTCATATCAATGTTAGAACTATATAACCGCAAATTTTGAAGCAAATTGGAAATTTTTGTCCTCTTGATGTCTTCGACAACACTTGCCGAAGACAAATCATCTTCGGACATACCAATTTCATTCCGTTCACTTACAATAGATTCTGCATTTGCACTTAAGACTTTAGGGTCCGAATGACCACTTTCCTGATCAGAAACAATTTCCTTTAAAGGAACAAATGGGTCATTACCATCCATAGGATTCTCAATCACCGATGGTTTGGCATTGCCAACCTTACCTTTACTATTTTCAATCGCGATTTGATCTACTGTAGTGAAAGTGAGGTTCTTTCCTAAGAGGATTTCCTCGAGACTCCTAGAAGAGCATGCAACGAAAATACTATTCTCACGCTCATCATTTCGAATAATTGCCTCCTCATGACCATCAGTGAATAGCGCTACCACTAAGCCCTTCATGCTCTCGAGTGCAGATGATGGTTCGCTTATAAATCGAGACAGATTTTCAAAGAAAACTTCAAAATCATTCTTTATTTCTGAACGCATATACTCAGATGAAGCTACGGCAGCCAATTGTTCAGTGAAGGCCCTTAAGCGAATAGATTTTGTTAACGTGTCCGTGCCCACCATAAGGTGGCGCAATCTGTCAATTGTATTCTGTACCTGATGTGATGCACCTTCGAAAGGGTCGATAGAGGGATCTGGACTTCCAAAACCTTCAGATCGAGCTTTCGCCTCAACAACAAGTAGTTTTACTGGAAGGTCGGATTCTGGGTCATTTGAAATATCCACCAGAATTAGATCCGCCCTCTGCTCTGAACTATCAATCCAACTATTTGTCCAATCAGTATCATCGAGACTTATTTCCAAAACTAATGAATTCGCACGGACAAAACCTTTGGCAAATGTTCGTGCCGCCATCAATCCGAAAATTTCATTGACACCAAACTTATTATTAGAAAGTTCAAACATTTTTGTATGTTGGGAACTTGCCAAAGATTCAATTGCTTTAATCAAGATTTCTTGATTCTCCTGAAACGGCGATAGTGGGACATTCTCGTTCACGAAATCTCGAATTTTCCACACGAGAGGTAACAATGATCGACAGTAAGTGAAACAACGATATTCATTGTCATCAAATTGAGCTATAACAGGCGCAAGATTACTCTGGTTAGCATCCAGATAAACTTCAGGTGCACCAACTGCACCAGGGATTCCAACTATGGTCCATTCACTGTTTTGTACCACACGTTCAATCAGTTTTCGGTGATCGTCCTGAACGACTAATGGGTAAGTTGCGATCTGCGTAGCATCCTGACCAGCTACGCGGAATAACAAATTAATATCGTCATTCGAAGCGTCTGGGGACACGGTTATTTGCGGCTCATAAAGTTGCTTGCCATCATGCGTTAAGGCTTTAGGCTTAAGATTCAAATCTATTTTTCCATGTGCCCCTGTTTGAATTGAATTGATCGTTGCGTTTAATGAAGGCAAGAATAAAACAGAGATATCGAAATTTTGTGATCCATCAATCACGTCTAAGAGATTCTCTGCGTCATGAAATGAAATCAAATTATCAAACTCATCGGACTCTTCTTGACCAGGAACATCTTTAGACCTTAAAACAGTAAGTGCATTCGTGTCGCCATCTTGTTGGAATCGAGAGAATGCTGCAACCAATTTTTTGATACCACCACCACTTGGTGGGTTTAAAATCAAGGCTGAGGCGCCAAACTTAGACCAAGTGTGAGAGTCGAAATAAGCTCTTATTGATCTTTGGACTGCATTGACTTGTCCCGTTAAAGGCTGAATGGCATCCTTTTCGACCAGAGTAAATTCGCAATTTCCATCGACAGAAGTTTTAAACTGTAGATTATCTTTGTCGCTAGTCGCAGCCCAGACTCGATACATTGGGACAGCCCTCGTCAAAGCCCAAAGTGCAGAAGAGATATTTTCAGGGTCCCAAGCGTCGATGTGCATTTCAATTGCAAGCTGACTTATGGGTTTTAAGCGCCAGGGGTGCCAAGGTGCTAGCGTTACTTTCTCATACTTCGCCTTAGGGGTGAAAAGCGTGCTATCGACAGTTTCACTTTTATCGTGTTTCTTGACCCATACGGCGTCCAGAAAATGAAGTAACACCGCATCGTCTTGATTCAATTTTTTGTCAACTGTTGCAGACCTTAATAATTTATTCCAGTCCCTGAGGTAGTCCTCAACTAAGGTTCGCATTTCTTTTGAAATAAATAGAAGCGTCAAAAGGTCTTCATCTGGGGAGGCCAGGAGGCGATACCCGCGAAGCATTTCCGTCCTTGATGCTAGATATCTCGAGACCTCCTCGCTCAGGCCATGTGAGTCGGCCCAGGTCTGAAAGGCAGCAGTTGTGAAGAAGTTTTGCGTTAGGCCAGAATCAAGATTCTCTCCATGAATGAAAAGTGGAATCTTTTCTGAGTCTTCAAATTTAATTGGATCAAACTCCGAGTTTCCAACAAATTTCTGCCAGTTATCTAGTAACGAGGATTCAGATCCAGTAATTCGAAGTGTGACCTTATTTGTATCTACTAATACTTCTGCAGCAAGACTGCCATGAAGCCAATAATCATCACCCAATTCGTCAACAATTGATTCAATGCAATTTTTCTTAAACTCGATCTCATCGAGATACTTATCGTCACGTAATATTGACATCAATGGTTTTCCAGAGATGCCCGTACCAGTCCCCGTACCATTGTCAGTACCTTCATCATCCAATTCAAGAAGTTCCAATATTTTGGGCAATGAGGTCTTCGCAAGATCCTCGGGTTCTTTACTTGAAATCCAACGACGCAGAAATTTTGCTTCTCCAATTTTTGACTTCTTTAATTTTTCATGGAACTCAATGTCATCTGGTGATTGGGATCGCTCAACAAGATTTGCATTCTTGTTCAAGCGCTTTTTGAAGTCAGGGGACCCAATTAACTTATCATCAGGCATTAAGTCTATTTGAAATAAATTGTCTTGGAATTTAGACAATGGAACAGATCCATCCGTAAGCATGTCTACCAAAATGGCAGCATTTACAGGATTTGCTTCACCTTTTGATATCTTTGAAATAACCTGGTCAGCCAACTCAATACGAATCTTAGAATCTTGGTTTTGACCCAATTGAGACAAGAGGCTCCGTGTTACATTCTTCCACTCTCTCGCTACACCATCTTCAGTAACAACTATCGACAAATCCCTTAAACCTGACTCCTCGGCGCCGATAGCTAAACCAAGTAGAACGATAGGTTTTGAATTCAAAGTTCTAGAATTTCGCAATTCGGTAAGAACCGCAGCATTGGTTTCAATCGGAAAGTGTGAATCCTTAAAAAGATCTGCATTCTTGTATGGACTAAGAAGTCCCACTAACACTCGATCATTGAGCAGGAACAATTCGTTAAGAGCGTTTTCCAGGGGGTAGTCCGACGATAATGCTATTCGAATGAATTTATCTGGAGAGCGATCTAGACCCTTTCTGATTGCCTCAAATACGGCAGTTTCAAGAGATTTACTCATTAGATATTCCCTCCCAAAAGTGCAGTTGACCCATCCGAATATTGTCTAGCTAGGCCTGCTCCAACTAAGCGAATGGATAGATGCCTCTCACTCTTCAGTAAGAGGTCCCGAATTTCCAGTCTACGTCCAGCAATTCTTTCCAACTGTAAAATTGCCTCCTCGCTTACGCCTGAATATCCAATAATTAACCCAAGTTTGTCATGCACCTTTGCGACAAAATCTTCAATAGGCATGTCTTCTTCACCGAGAAATGAAACTAGAGAAGTTAAGAAATTTGAATCTAGCACTAGTCGTGGGTCCTCTCTTCGAGCGGGCCACACAAATCCAGTTTTAGTGCCTAAACTTCTAATTCCACTTCGTAAATGCGTAATTGGATAAAGTGATTCAACTAAATCTGTTAAACCTTCCTCGCCAAAGTGATTCAATACCTTGATGAACTCAACAGCTGAATTAGAAGATGTATATTTTGTTGAGAATTCTCGAGCTAGGGAATCCCAGTCCCCTGAATTGTTTCCTTTTTTTACTTCTAGAATCATGTCGAGAAAAACACTATGTAATCCATTATATGAACGTTCAATTGTGTCTCTCAAAGACATGACCGAAAGCATGGATAACTTCTGCTCGATAGAGGATCTCCCACCAATGCTTCCTGTATATACAAATGTCCCCAGAATTTTATGGGGGGCTGTGTCAGGATCCAATTTTCGTTCCTCAGCGCATGCGTCAAACATCATCCCAAGGACCACAAAAACTCCTAGTAATGTACTCAGCTGTCGAATTACTTCTAATCTGATATGAAGTGGTTGATTCAACTTCTTTTGAAGTCCATCAATAATAATTTCGCCAACGTTTTTACCGACACTCGTGTAATTCTCATTACTTACGAGAGCCACTGATCCAACGGCAGGAGCCGAAACAACTAGATCAAGCAGCGACTTTAGGGAGGAGCTTTCCTTACTTTCGTCATAAAAATTTACGAGCAATTCCGTGATTTTCTCTCTATTTTCAGAACCAAGGGAATGCCATAAGTTCACTGCATAACCATCATCGGTCGGATCTCGCCCAATAACTTTCTGCGAAATTGGATTAGGCGAAGCCATAGACTTAAAAACATTTCCATCACTATCAAAAATAGCTCTAAAAAACTCTTGGAGAGCATCTGCATCATTCTTGAGATTTTCTCCTGAACTCTGAAATTGTCCGGATAGGGCACCCTGATCACGCACCCAGGATTTCAATTCCGTTTTCATGGAGCCCTCACCCATTGCGCAAGTAATAAAATTATTGGAAATGTGAACTGGTGTCGGTTTCGTTGGATACTTCGCTGGAATTAGAGGGAGGCGACTTTTTACAATTTCACGAAACAATGAGGGATTTGAAGAGTCCAGAGTGTTTTTCTTGGTTTTAGCCATTATCGTTGAACTCTCTCTATGTGACTCCTGCTTACGACTCGAAAAGCTGTTTCTGAAACTGTATCCGCAGAATGCGTAGTCAATAAGTAAACTACATCTTGATCCTCAACCTCATCTTTATCAAATGCTTCGAGAAAGAATCTTCGTAGAGCGTAATCGGCATCATCATATTTGCGCCGCTCTGTTGAGATGGGGCGACCTTGAATTAAGGCCCCAAATAATGATGTTGTTAGTTCCAAGGACGCACTGCTTGCTCGCTTCGTCTTTAAATATGCGCGTGTACCTTCTTCAGCGCCATCCAATAGATTGGCAATTACGTAAGAGCGCCTTATTTCAAGATCCCGTCGCGGGAAATTACCTAGCCCTACCAAAGACTTTGATCTCTTTGAGCGTTTCTGTGTAGCGAAATCAATCCATAGCGAGAGCGCACTTTTATCTGAAGTCCTTGGTTCTCGCCAAAAATAAGAATTGATCGATTGAATGAGTAAGTCAAGCCGGTTATCTCTCAACACCTGTCGCTCGAGGTCGCCAGACCTCTCTCCCAGAAACATAGGCTTGCTCGAACCACTAGCCCTTAGTGCGAATGCTGTTTGAATCTTTAACCACAAAAGCAACTCTGATACTTCAACATTGTTTGCCAGTCCCAATGGAGTGGAGCCAGGATCCACAAATGTATATCTATCAGTAAATGCAATACTTATTACTTTTTGCCAATCACCTCGAAATAGATGTGGTGTAATTTCTGGCATTGGCATGATGCTTGGTCTGTGATGGGACAGTAACCTGGCAGAAATTGAACTCTCTCCTTTAAACACCCTCCAAAACCAAACAGAATTTGGCACGGGACCGTCACAATTTCCACCCAATAAAATATCAATTACAAAATTCCAGAGTTCACGATAAGTTATTTCGCCTGAACCAAAGGCGCTCTTGATTACCTCAACCAAAAAATTTGCCATTTGTAAATCTAGATGCTCTAAAGCCTCTGTTCTGGGACATCCGAGCCCTTGATTATGTTCACAATTTTCTTCAGAAAGCAGAACAGCCTTCCTTATATCAGGATTGGTTAGGATCCCTGTTAGCGAAGAACTCACTGGGTCAAAACCTGCAATGTCGACGACAATAATTGATTCTTCCGTGTTGACTCTTTCACCGTTCTGAAGAGAGCGTAAATTCTCCCAAACATGTGGAAGGTGGGATCTAATTTCAGAAGTCCGAAGAATTCCCTCATTCGCTGCGATTATAAATTGTTTCTTTGGTATGCCATTTTCTTTGAGATACTCAGATCTGTCACCAGCAATAGCTGTTAAATCTTTTATCACACACAATTCAATGTCAGGCTTGCGAGCTATCACTTTCGAAACAATGTATTCGATCAGCATTGTTTTTCCACCACCCGCTGAACCGGATATAACCATACTTCGTCCCGAAAGGAGCGCTTCGATGAGGCAATCCTCTAAAGTGGAATTGGAACCAGAAAGCGTTCTTGTCTGATAGATACTGCTTCTTACTTCTTCAGAAAGTGACTCACTCACTTGATTTCCAAGTAGCGCTTCAAGCAGATCGCTTATCAAATGGTTACTTGTCATCTAATTACCTTCTTTTTGTTGACGATTCTCTGCAGACCGAAGCCATTTGTCCCGCCATAATCGCAAGACAGCATCTTCGTAATCTTTCGAGTCCTGAAATGGCATGTCAGTATCCTTCCATTCCGGTGTTTGGCCGCCAAGTACAACACCCTGTGAATTAGACAGAAACAGACATCCGTACACAGGTCTAGTGACATCTGCATAGAGTCCATTTGAATCAAGTCCCACGACACGAGCGGCTGATTGAAGAATACGTTGTCTTTTCGCTCCACCGCTTCCGTATTCTCTCGAAACACCCTTTTCGCCCATTCGCAAATTTATTTCCACAGCAAAAGACATTGTCCGGTCACTGATATGACTCATCGTTTGGCCTTGCGTTAGACCTAACTTGTCTAGTTTTAAACTTTTACGTCCAACTGGAATTCTGACACGGTTGTACTGTGCGCTGTGATTAGGAAATAAACCTTTTGTAGTTGTAAGAAGCGGCCCAAATCTTGGCAACCATTCTTCAATTTTGTCCCTATCGAAACTTCCAGCTAGAAGGATTCCAATATCTCGGTCAAGTGTCGCTCGAACCAAAGGATGATTCATCATCATTGCAACAATCTTTCCACCCAAAAGATTTCCAAACGGAGGGAGTGCGCCACAAATTACAACTTCTGTATGTACCCTATTCAAAGTCACATCTTTAATGGCGCGAATTGCAGCTGCTATATCCTTTTCGTTCCAAGTTCCAAGTGGGGAAAGTGCCAACTCTCCTTGAAATATGCGATTCAAATATCCTAAGCGCTTACGAATTGAATTGTCAGAATATGAATCTCTTACGGATTTTTCATCGAGCGACAGATTCTCCCAAGCATTCTTGAAGTCTTCTAGTGCCAAACTTGGATCTATCGGCAAATTCTCAGCAATCATAGTTTTTCGTAGTTCAAAAAGTCGATCCTTCAGTTTCCCGTTTAGAGGGCTACTCTGGTCTGGAACTGAAAACCCCAGTGCCTGATCTCTAAGCGGGCTGTATGGGGCATCATCGCCAACTTCCATTATGCCGAGTGGAAATTTGGCTTCGTTTCGAACTATCCAAACGACAAATCGAGCACTCCGACCTTCTCGTCCGCGGTAAGGCATAGACCAAGTAGTTACACCTTGCCTAAAGATTTCAGAAGATTCAATATTTTTTGGCGAAACTAGTTCAAGTTTAAGTTGGCCTTCTTTCAAAAAATCTAAAGCCGCTTCTTGCGTTATCGGTGCAAAGTATGAGATCTCGCTAGATTTTAGCGAAGTCATAGCTCCACGCAAGTTTTCCGCATTTAGATTATTATTTATCACTTCTTTTGTTTTAGCTAACCATAGCTGCGATTCAATTACATCAAGTGAACTTCCCCAAGAAACTAGGTCCTGAATTGCGCTCAAGGCAAAAAGGAGTTGTAATTTGCTATGGCTATAACTTTCTATCGAATTAAAGTCGTCCCTAAACTCATCATCTAGGTACTTTGAAGCACATTGGACAAATTCTGGAACAGAGTAATTCGCCATTTGAAGCATTCTGTTCAACTGTCTTTGTGCGTGAGCATCAGCCAGTAAAATTCTAAACTTCTCCGTTGCGACATTCACATGGTCGGAAATTGGTATTGGCTCACCTTTTTTGATACTCATAAGATTGCAAGACGTTTGTGAAGTCTTGATCCTCCTCGAGTACTTGGGTCTAAATAGCCCTGCACCTCTGAGGATGTCTAGGTCTATTTTGACATTGGATTCCAAGTCTTCAGGATACTCCATTTCGACACAATGAAGGCCTTCAATCAAAGTGGCAGTCAACGACATCTGATACTCAGATTTCATTTGATTGACACCCACTTTTCGAATCCTAAAAGTGCAGACACTGTCGTCCACAAACTTGGGTTTCTAGCCAGTACTTTACTTGTCATCACTGACAGATTAATTCCTACACCTGAGCAATCTTTGGCTCGACGATTAGGGCAGTAGTTTCGGCACCTTGAACGATGCAATCGTTAAATGCGTCTGGATACTGGGATTGAAGTGCGGTTTTATCAAGAGTTATTGTCTCTTTTTCCTCGCGCTTCCAAGTACATATCTCGTCGATGCCTTCATATACGCCAGTCAAAACTCGCAACTTCACGTTAGCTATGTCAATCTTCCACTCGGCATACTTTCGAATTTCTAAAACCCCTAGGTGTTTTTCATGCAGTGCAAAGCCAGCTTCTAAAGAGTGATCAGCGTTGGCAAGGAGATCGCCGAAGTTTGCAACCAGTTCAACCTGCTCTTCGTCAATTACGCCGAGGTCGGGAATCCACTCCTTATCAGGCTTAACCCTAAAGGAACCTTTTATTAATTTCGTAGATGTTGAAAACTTCTTGAACAGATCTGGATATTTGATAGCAAACATTTTTTCATCAAAGCGTCTTGCACCGGCCCGCATTTGGACTGATGCACGACCAGATACATCAATACCCTTTTCAATAGCCTGAATGAGGTAGTCGTCATACTGTTCAAGAACCGCGTCACAAACTTCTAGAACTTCTTTGTGATCCTGGATTTGCACGTACCATTCCTCGGCCTCCTCAGTTGCAGGAAGTTTGGAGCCGTTGCTGATGGTTTTCTTTAGGACATCTGCAGTTGTGTAATCCTCAATATTTGCCAACATCTCCGCCGCTAGATCTTTAGCTTTTTTGATGGCGCTCTGTAGTTCGGAGTCTGTGAAGTGCATCCACTCCCCCATAACTCGATTTCTGGCAAAAAGATAATGCAGGTTGGTTTCAACGGCTTCTACAGCTGGCATAGATAACGCTTCGACTATGCAAAGTTTGCGGGGATTACCAGTTTGATGCTCTAGTAATCGACTCTTGGAGTCTCGTCCATCAGCGTCGCGTACGATACCGATTTTGTAGTAATTCGAGCGCGTGCCAGTTTTAACGTCTTGCTCATTTATGAAATAGAGCTGGCCTGGGGTGAGTATCACTTATCAATCCTTTCGATTAGAGCCTCTAAAAACAATACTTCTCGTGGGTTCTTATTCATCAATGCCTTCAAAGTGTTCCTGGTTGGGGTTTCTAGGTGCTCTTTTTCTCAATGACTTTTTGAGTACTGGCTTAAGCATTAAGTTGCGGGTTTGATAGGTGCCTTCAATCGCTGATTTGATGATCTCTTTTATCGAACCTTCATGTAGCGTGTAAGAAAAGGTGTTGAAGCTGTCCTCTTCTTTGATGCTAACAATCTCGACATGGGCGCGAATAGTTTCCTTGATGGTCGGTTGAGTGATTTTGCTACCAATGCGATTTTGTTGAACTCTGACAAAGGTGACAAATTCTTTTCGACCCCCAGGCCCGACATCAACTGCTCGGATGCGCATTAGGTAGTGTGGAGACATCGGAATTTCAATAACTAGTTCGCGCTTAACACGACGCTTACTAAACACAATGCCAAGTTTCCGAAGTTGTCCAATGACAAAATCCTCTTCCATGTGTGCGGCGACTTCTGGAAGAAGTTCACGCAATTGACCTGCTGACGGTGTGATTTCAAATGACATGAGCTGAACCTTTCTTTACATAGCTCTTAATAACGATTCCATCGCGCACGATCTCTGTGATTGTGGTTTTGCGATTCATGTGACCCTGTGGGTACTTGTAGGTGCTGGTTACCATGAATTCCTTTAGGGTCAATTTCCCAAACTTGATTCCAAGGTGGCCGCGAAGGGCCTCTTCGAGGAGTGAGATTTCAGGCTGCACTTTGCACCGCCATCGTGGAAAGGTCTGGCTTTGATGAGTGGTGATATGCACCGCAAGGGCATAGGTAGCTGCGAAACTGAACGAAGCGATAGTCGGTGCCGTTGGCTACTGCTTCACGGCGATTATTCATAATGAAGTGAAGAACTCGGTCCGCCTCCTTCTTGTCTCTAAATGGGCGCTTCTTGGTGGTGCAGTTCTTGCGTTGCTTTGGGGCCGCCTCACGACGATCAAGTTCATCGATCGATCTCATATGCGATTTGCGAGTATTCATAGCGCGGTTAACTAGTTCTAACTCATCTTCGAGAAGTTCTTCTTTTAGATGGTGACTGCGAGTAATGCTCTTTTGCTTCATTGCTTTTGCTCCTCTAATGATCGGCCCGAACCCTGTGTTCGGAAGGTAAGTAATTGAACCATACTTACCTTTTGTTTACCTAATCCACAGAACCCGGCCCTGCGCTCATTTATTCCCGGGTATGTCACTTATCCGTGCTAACCTTTCCCCTAGACGCCCATCAACCTATAGGACACCTATGACAATTCGACTCCCCCTGACCGCAAATGAGCTGGTCGATGCCGCCCTGGAGCAGCTCGACGAAGAGGGTCAGCAAGTCGAAGAAGCGATGCTGGGGCAGATATTGCCTAGAACCATCCAGGTGATCCTTAACTTTGATGCCAAGGCATCAGAGACTGTTCGCTCCTACCCTGGCTTGAAATCTGCCGGGGCCATCGAAGAGATCTCTCAAACTCTTTGGTCGTATCCCGGGTCATCAGGGGCGGCCAGGATCAGAAATATCCTTCAAGTTCATGGCTTAGATGCTTCGTCCGCATCTGAAATGTCACAGACAATTCTGAACTACACGCGCTACCCGATTTCGATCGTTAATTACATGAGACACATGCGGTCATCCATTAATGCGATTCGAAACATTTTTTATGGACCAAAAGCACCCGACGTTGTCTTTCAAGATCTTGGTTACACAAAGGCACAACTCTCAGAGTGGGTAGCTTCAAGCAACAACCTAAACACCGCAGTGATTGATAGTGAAGCAAACTTCCAAAATTGGCTTGTGGAGGTAGAAAATCACCTTCGTACCTTCTTGCCAATGCAGGGGCGAATTAATCGAGCATTGAACGGACGAGAAAATCCAACTCCTGCGGAAAGACCCGGACTATTCAACACCGCTGTCGCTCGTGCCTATGCGCGAAGGTTTGGTAACTACGTCGCCGCCCACGCAAAATTCAAAGATGCCGGCAAGAGTGCGCAAGGTCGCGGATCAACTATTTCCGACGAATTCGCACAGCTATTGAATGTATATGAAGGTACAGATAAGGCTGTCTATACAAAGTTGCTTTCTGACTTCGAACGACGTTCCAGCAGATTAAGCGCAAGCGCAAGCAAGCATGTAGAAAGACCGTCACGTAGTACCTCTCTAATTCAGCAGCGAATTGAACAAACTTTAAACTTGAATGGCAAAAGAGTTGAGATTCGAACCAGTTCTTCCAAATTGCCAGAAGCCCTCGTGGATCAGTTTGTTAAGTCCCTGGTCCTTCAATACGAAATGAATCCAATGCAGAAGATGCTAAGCACGCGTCTAAATATTGGGCAAGATTCGATCGAAGTCGAAATCGAGAAGCCAGAGCGAACTGATTTAAAGAAGGTTCAGTCCTTTATTGAGACTATGTACTTGGGCTAAATTTGCGAGACCCATTAGTAATTCACTGCAAGTGCGGCTGATAGGAGAACCGCACCTGCAGTGATGATGACCTTGGATTTACTCACCCTTGATGGTCTCTTCTAGGGTTTTGATTCGGCGACGGATCTCGTCGGCTTCGGCTACTCGGCCTTTTGTGGTCAAGATGTTTGCAATCTCTTTCTCAAGTTCTATGGTTAGCTCCCAGTCGGGGCTATTGGTTCTTGAGTTCATTGCAAGTGAGTCTCGTAGAAGATCTTCTGCTTCATCTAATTCGGCAAGTAAGACCTTGGCGCATCCCAGGCGATACTTGGCCCAGGTTTCTAAACAACTGTTCTGTGCAGTGATTGCAAAGTCCAATGCTTTTTGTGCATGTACTGTAGCTTCAACACCGTTGTTAAGTTCAATGTAACTAGCTGCTAGATACTCATCGCAGTAGTAAATCTTTTCTGGCTCTTTATCCTTTTTGAAGTACTCACGTGCCTTGATCAAGTACGGAATAGCTTCTGGAAATTTTTCGAGCCTCATCAATGCAAAACCGACGTTGTAGCTATCGATTCCCATTGTCCACTCTGTTAAATCTGGATCAACCTCTTGCATAGCCTTGAGGTGGCAATCTAATGACTTCTGATACTCGCCTGCGGTGAAGAAGAATCGTCCTGCTTCGCGCAACATATCTGTTGCATCAACTGGGCTATCTTCTTTGAGAATCTCTACTGCCTGGAGTGCTAGTTCTGCAGCCTCTGCTTCTCGGTCGAGCTTTCGAAGTGACCATGTGATTCCCTCGTACACATGGAGTAATGCTTGGGTTCCTACTGTTGCTTTGTGAGATTCATAAATCTCTCTCGCACTTTCGCAGAGTGCGAGCGCTGACTTAAAGTCACCGCGGTCATATGCCATGTGACTGAGTGTCACAAAATGTTCGGCGCGATCTACGCCTTCGGAGCGAGGGATACTGGCCCATAGCTCTTTTTCATCTGGATTTTTTTCTGTGCTCACCGTTTCCTTTCTTCCGACAATGGTGCTTCTTACTGGTGGAGAAGTTACTGACCGTCACTGACAAATCTGCTCTGAGGTCTTCCATTAGTTGAAACCGTAGTTATGCCGTTTGCCCTTGCCCTGTGGTGGCCGTTTTAATACTTTTCTTACTGGTCAGATGCCAGCCGTTACATCCATCTTCTACGCAGGCATATGCTCTTTGGGGGTACTTGACACTTATGGCTTTGCTTTTACTAGTCAGGAGAAGCGAGATGGCAAGACTTGCCGTCGCCTCGTCTGGGTATCTGGTTTTGCCATGACACCCCTTATTGAAATGCTCAATGTGTTTTGCTTTCAAATGTTCAAGACTTGCATGTTCGTCAACAAACACTCTTATGCAGTACTGACACTTGACGTCTGTATCTAAAACCATAATCCCCTTTGCCCGCATAACTTTGGCGTCATCAGTCATCGAATATCCTTTCGTCCCTGGGTGTCCGCACTGGGCAGTTTTTGGGGGAAGCGGAGAGTAACACATAATTCGAACAGGTGTTCGGGAAAGGGCGAGATTGTGGCTTAGACAGGCTTCTGTGGCATTTAAACACACTGTCTAAAGGAGGCCAATAGTCCTAGGCTCCAGCCATAAATTGAGGCAGGAGGGAATTAAGTTGAAGGTCGAAATAGATCCCACAATTTTTCTCACGTACCGCGCCAAAGACATTCAAACCAATTTTAGCGAGGAACCTACCTGCATCGAGGTTGATGACGACTCCAGCCAAGCAATGGCAACTCTGGACAAATACTCATTTGATCAAGCTCCTGTCACAGAGAATGGAGTCATTGTTGGATGGATATTAAGAAGCGACATGAACCCCAAAAAGTCGATTTCAGCGACATACAGAGTCTTGAGTCAAAATGACCTCATTAGCGCAGATGCACCTCTGAATGATTTACTTCAGAAACTTGTGACACAACATCTTGTGTTCATCGTTGGTGCTAGCGGAATTGAAGGTTTTGCTGTTCAAAGTGATATTGAGAGACATGTCTCCCGTGCTCACCTATACCTATTGATTAGCGGATTAGAGATATTAATCGCAAAAATTTTAAGTAAGGATCTCGCAGAACCTTCTGCAGTTATTCCATTTATGTCTAAGAATTCTAAAAAGCATTGGGAACTTGCAAAGGCGGATCGAGATGATGCCAACCCAATTGAGTATCTCGACCTAAACGGTCTTGGAAAAGCATTCCTGATTGAGAAAGGCGCTCTAAATCATATAGGAATAAGTGAAAGGGAATGGAAGCGTTACATATTTAAGTTGAAACGTATTCGTGATTGGGTTGCTCATAGCAACACACAAGAAATGCGTCGAGAGCCATTTCAAGATGTTGTTAAAAGAATGAAACGCACAGAAGATTATGTGAGGAAACTGGTTGAGTACTAGTTTTTGAAATTGTCACTCCCCTCTGCTATCTTTTGCCTAGGTCAAGAACTAAGCGCCAAGCCCTTTAGCTTGCTTAGTACCAAGCCGCGCAATGCTCGATCCGCGTACGGTGGTTCTAAAGGAAGACCTGCTGGCGATGAAAGACACCGCCAGAAGTAGCGGGTCTCTTTTATGTAAGAGCCCAGTTTGGGTTGGTTTGTTATGTCATCACATGGATTGTTTGTTTGTACTACCTGTTTTTCACTTACTTCAATGGGCCTTGGCATGCAGCGATGCAGGTGCGAGGAGTACAAGGCTTACGACGGCGTGGATTGCCCTAGTGGGTATCACCTTTGTTACATGTGTGCTGCAACTGTCGTGGGTGGAACTGGGCGTTACTCGTGGAATGCGTGCGAGAGCTGTTTGAAGTTCAATAGATCGTTACAAGGAAAGTATGCATTTAGTTTGCCGTTGGGGCGGCATTCGATCATGAATTCGATCTCGGTTCCACTAAGTGCAAGCCCAGAAGTCCAGGAGAAAGCGATCACGGAATTGCTCAAATTTGTAGATGAAGTCGGTGCGCTCTCTGACTGGGGTTTGCTGCAGGCACGGACTCTGTATGAGAGCGCTCATTCATGGAGCATTCTTGGGATTGTTGCAGCCGAGAAGTGGGAGGCAAAGTTTCATCTATCTAAGGTGAAGGCGACTACTCGTTCCGTCCAGGCGTTTAAAGATTACCTTCGGATTAATGAGTTCGAGGAGATAGGACATGAGTTTGTCAGTGACGAGTTTTAAGGTAATGCTATGACTACAAAGCGACGCAAGAGAATCAGCAGTTTGGTATGTCCAGAGTGTTCGGAAATTGGAACGCTACGAAAGATTGTCTATGGGATGCCAGATCCTGAAGTGTTCGACTTCGAGAAGTATGCAGTGGGCGGATGCTGCATGAATGGTGACGGGAGCGATCCCGATATCAGATGTAGAAATTGCGAGTGGGAAGGTTCGCGTGATGAGCTTCCCCACTCGCAACCCAACTAATAATTAAAGAATGCTGTTTATTCTGCTGGAAGTGCATTAACCATCTTTTGAGTATTGTCACCAATACGGTACAAATTCGCTAAGAATTCCACCCAGAGTCGAACGATGATGAGATAGAGCAAGGTTCCAAGCGGCACAAATATCACAACTAGGATTTTGGCTGATCCCCCGCCGTAACTGCCCATTAGGCCCGCAATCATGGCAATGGCTCCCGCAATAACAATTAGAACTGCAGAAATTGCATAGAGCAAGCGAATTACCCGCATTGTGATGAAGTTTGTCATTTTGAAATCAAAGAGGGATGGAAAGAATCCAAGTTCATTTTGAGTTTGCATGCTCTGCCTCAAATCAATAGTTGCAGCTGAGGAATTCAGTTGCTCTTGAAGTGTGGGGCACTGCTCTTGCTGTGTACGAAGGCGCACAAACCAATGACTGGTCGGTGTTTCGGAATCTGATATTTGTCAGTCACTCACAGTAAGTTTCAATCATGAAACAAGACACCAATAAGTTCATCGCCTACCTAGCCATCATCGCTACTCCCTTTGCTTTGGGAGCGTTTTTCTTGGCCTGGTCCCCTGCTCAGCAATTTAGTAATGAGGATCCTGCAGGTGATGGCTATGTGCCACCGCGCAGTATTGAGAGACTTGTTGATAGAACTCAGGAGTCGACTGTGACTGTGTGGTGCGAACCTAAAGATGACAAGTTCTCTCAAGGTACGGCTTGGGCGATTGAACTGAAAAAAGATGCGACAAAAGAATCACCTACTGTGCTGATTACCAATCATCACGTGATCGATACATGTATCGGTAAGGGTGATGTGATTACCGTGGCGCTGCCTTTTGAAGATCCTGTCGCGGCAGAACTTGTGCGATGGGATGCCCAAAATGACTTGGCAGTCCTTCGAACTAAATTGAAACTTCCAGTTTTAGATTTGTCTGAGTACGACACCTTCCCTGGATATTGGGTAATGGCACTTGGAAGCGCTGATGGATATGAGGGGTCTGTTGCATTTGGAAATGTGATTAATTCAAATCGAACAGAGATCCTCGTGACAAACAATATTTCTAGTGGCAGCAGTGGCGGTGCTTTAGTTGATAACGAGGGCAATGTTGTCGGAGTTATGACGTGGTCTCTTGATGAGCAGCAATACAACGGAGCCGTTTCTCTCAATGCATTCTGTGTGAAGATCCTTGAATGTAAGTACGAGATAAAGGGCGAGAAGACTTGGTGGGATTACGAAGGTTAAAATCTTCTCTGACTGGGTCTATTCAAAGACAAATCTCAAGAGTATTTTATTGCCATGAATTGTGAGACATGTAAGAAATTAGTGTCACCCTCATTTAAGTTCTGTCCCGAGTGTGGCACTAAGGTACAAGTATTAGCATCTGCACCCACCAAGAAAATTCCAGAGAGATTCTTGCCTGTGATAGCTGAGTACGAAGCATTTACTAAAACGACACTCTCTGAAGCCGAGAAGTTAAGGTTTATTGAATATCCACCCGTAGGAAAGCTCAGCGTAAATGCAGCAGAGCGACGAATAGCAGCTGCTAAAAGAGTTCTTGAGCCAAGTAATGATGGAACTTTCAAACTTGATGTACTCGAGTGGGAAAAAGCAATGTATGAATTGGATGACCCGCAGGCAAATCGAATTGAGAGAGTTTGGATCACATCTGGTGGAGAGAAGTATCATAAAGATCGAGACTGCAAGGCTTTGATTGCAGGGCAATCATTTGCAAACTGGAAAGGTAAAGACACATACAAGCCACAGTATGTAACCCTGAAGGATGCGGCCTGGATACTAGGAAAAGTAGCTTGTGAAATATGTAAACCTAAAAAATGGAAATAGGCACTAATTTTCCGAACCAAAAATCTGCAGAGCGATTACTCTATTCCTACGGAGTCGGCGGAAGTTCCAGCTGTGGTTTATCTGTTGTGCCCTCTTTCAACTCATCCTGAATAGCCTTGATGGTGGCGGGGATTCCATTTTCATAGGAGTGAAGGCCCATGGCAAATAGGTGGGCGAAGGTGTAACCATCCTCGGGTGAGAATCTAAGGCCGGATGATTTCTGTCGGTTGGAAACTCCGAAGATGAAATCTGTGCGTTCTGCATTTGAGAAGGTGGAGAGAAGTTTTGCAAATGCCCACTCGGTTGTTGCGATGGGGCCGGCGAAGATAAGTCGTTGATTTGTTAACTTCACCATTCCTTGATCCTTATCCATCTGCATCTCTTCACCTGGAATCCCCCGTCCTTGCATTGAGCCGGCGCGGAAGCGAATACCGGCTGCGATTGGAATGGAAAAGCCTGTGGAGCTGCCGCTATAGCGAGAGGGTGTGCGACCTGCGACGTGATAGACAGCTGTGCCGGTCCATAAAACTAACTCGCCCTTTTTCTGCACTAAGGATTGA
>JACCDW010078293.1_pt1 | contig 19906 bp, 21 predicted proteins | sample 7449781 | NCBI WGS metagenome assembly JACCDW01 (sample SAMN15323449, study PRJNA562643) | freshwater metagenome | isolation source: river surface water | place: USA:Blue River Watershed | collected 2017-08-18
AAAATTTCTCTGCCGGGAAATCTTTGGTATAGCCGTATCCGCCGTGAATTTGGACGCCTTCGTTGGCCACCTTTACACATACTTCGGAAGCCACCAATTTCGCCATGGCCGACTCTTGAGTCATTTTTAGCCCGGCGTCTTTCAATGCTCCGGCGTGTCGGGTGAGCAGTTCTGCAGATTCAATCTCCGTGACCATGTCGGCCAATTTAAAGGCGATCGCTTGGAACGAAGAAATCTTCTGACCAAACTGTTCCCGTTCTTGGCTGTACTTTTTGGCTGCCAAATAGGCCCCTTTGGCGATCCCCAAAGAAAGTGCCGCAATGGAAATCCGACCGCCATCGAGAATTTTCATGGACTGGATAAACCCATCCCCCACTTCGCCCAAACGGTTTTCGTCGGGAATGCGGCAGTTGTCAAAGAAAAGACCGCCGGTCTCGGAAGCCCGCATGCCCAGTTTGTTTTCTTTTTTACCTGAGGAGAATCCGGGGGTGCCTTTTTCCACCACAAATGCCGTCATGCCGTGGGAATCTCCTTTCTCGCCGGTGCGCACAATGACCACCGCCACATCGCCGGAAATGGCGTGGGTAATAAAGTTCTTGGAACCGTTCAAAATCCAGTCGCCGCCGTCGCGTACCGCCGTGGTATGCATGCCTCCGGCGTCGGATCCTGTTCCGGTTTCGGTCAAACCCCATGCACCAATCCATTCTCCTGTGGCCAATTTGGGCAACCAGCGTTTTTTCTGTGCCTCGTTTCCGAAGGCCAAAATGTGGCCCGTGCACAAGGAATTGTGGGCAGCCACACTGAGTCCAATGGAACTACATACTTGGGAAATCTCCTCAATCACCGAGATGTAACTCTGGTAATTTAGACCCGACCCTCCGTATGCTTCCGGAACCAGAACCCCCATAAATCCTTGGGCCCCAAGGGCACGAAAGACGTCCACAGGAAAGTGCTGGCTTTCGTCCCAATCCATGAAATGAGGGCGAATGTGCTGTTCGGCAAAAGCGCGGGCCGATTCAGCCACCAATTTACGGGTTTCGGCTGCTTCGGGGGTCTCGTAAATCCATTGCATGGCGTCGTATTTGCTACTTAAACGTTGATAAGGTTGGAATGTTCTACACGGCGGAGTTGGAAGAAACCAAAACCACCGACTCGTTTAGCAAGCGGTAATGCTGCCCGCTCTCCGGACAGGTTGCATGGCCGGTTGCGTCAAATTGCAACGAATGCCCGTACTGGGAAATCCATCCCCTTTGGCGTGCGGGATTACCGACCACCAAGGCATAAGGTGGGATCGTTTTGGTTACCACTGCTCCGGCTCCAACAAAAGCATATTCCCCGATGTCGTGGCCGCAGACGATGGTGGCATTGGCTCCGATGCTGGCCCCCTTCCCTACCCGGGTTTGGGCGTATTGCCCCCGTCGGTTCACGGCACTTCGCGGATTGATTACATTGGTAAAAACACAGGAAGGCCCCAGAAAAACATCGTCGTCGCAAAAAACACCCGTATAAAGCGAAACATTGTTTTGAACCTTTACGTTCTTCCCCAAGTGCACCCCGGGAGAAATGACTACATTTTGGCCAATGTTGCAATTTTCGCCTAAAACGGCTCCCGGCATGATGTGGGAAAAATGCCAAATTTTGGTTCCAGAACCCAGTACTGCTCCTTCGTCAACCACCGCAGTGGGGTGTACAAAGACCGAATCTCCTTCCATGGGTTCGAAGATACGTTTCAATTAACGACCTTTGAACCATGAAAAATCGCATCATCGCACTGGTTATTGGACTGGCCTTTGGCAGCACCTCCGTGTGGGCCTGGGGGCAATTGGGGCATCGGGTTGTAGGAGAAGTCGCATGGAACCATTTGACTCCCAAAGCACAGAAAAAAGTTACCGCTGTGCTGGGGGACGAGTCCTTGGCCCTTTCGTCGACGTGGATGGATTTTATCAAGTCCGACCCGGCGCAAAAACACCGCGACCCTTGGCATTATTGCACCGTTTGCAACGGCTGCTCCTACCACGATTCGCTTCGTCCCAAAGAAGGCGATATCATCGGTACGTTGGAACGGCTATTGAACGAACTGGAGACCAAAAAATTCACCGACGGCACCGAAAAAGAAGCCCTTCGAATGGTGGTGCATTTGGTGGGCGACTTGCACCAACCTTTGCACGTGGGCCAGCCCGGAGACCGGGGTGGCAACGACTTCAAAGTGAAGTGGTTTGGGCAAAGTACCAATTTGCACACGGTTTGGGACACCTACTTAATTGATGACTACGGACTGAGCTACACCGAGTTAGCTCGTGCAGTGAACCAATATGGAGCAGATACCGTTCGCCAGTGGCAATCGACCACCGTACGGGATTGGGCCAACGAGTCCCGTATGCTGCGGGAGACCATTTACCCCGCTGAGGACAAGACAAATCTGAGTTATCGTTACTCGTACGACCATCTGGAGGAAGCCAAGTTGCGTTTGGCCCAAGCGGGAATTCGCTTGGCAGGAATCCTGAACAAAATTTACGGGTAACCTTCTTACCGGGCTCTCATGCTAAACAAGCGGACTGTTTACGCCTTGCACGCGCTGATTCACCTGGCCAAAGCCGGGCCGGGTGCATGCATTGGGGCAAGTAAACTCGCCGCAAGCATTGGCTGTTCACCCAAATTCTTAGAACGCATCTTGCTGGAATTGAAGCAGGCAGGGACTCTGGTTTCCACTACCGGTAGAACCGGTGGGTATGCCCTGCATCCCAATGCAGAGCGCATCAGCTTGGCAGAAATTGTTCGCCCACTGGAAGGACCCATTGCCTTACTTCCATGTGCTTCGCATCGGTTCTACGAGCCCTGCCCGACCTGTCCCTCACCCGAGTCTTGTGGACTGCGTTTGGCTTTGGTGGATGTCCGAAATGCCTCGGTCGACGTTTTAAAACGCTGGACACTGGCCACGGTAGTTGCAGCCGAAAGCGATTTGCTTAGCGGATTGCGCTCTATGGACCATCCCGTGCCCTACGAACCCCGTACCTTTGCCCCTTGAATTCATCGAGCGGTTCGCTCTTTTACTCCATTCTTTTTCGATAGACTCCATTCTGCCTTATGCCCATCGCCCTTTCCACTCCCCCCGTTGCCAACTCCATCCTGGAAACCATTGGACGCACGCCCATGGTGCGCCTAAATAAAATTGCCGAAGACCTTCCCGGTACCGTATTGGCCAAAGTGGAGTATTTCAACCCCGGGCATTCCACGAAGGACCGCATGGCGTTGCAAATGGTGGAGGACGCCGAAAAGGCGGGTTTGTTGAAACCGGGCGGCACCATCATTGAATGCACCTCCGGCAATACCGGAATGGGATTGGCCCTGGCGGCCTGCGTGAAAGGATACAAATTGATTTGCACCCTGAGCGACAAGCAGTCCAAAGAGAAAATGGATGTTTTACGCGCTTTGGGAGCTGAAATTCATGTATGCCCCACCCACGTAGCCCCAGATCACCCCGATTCCTACTATTCCGTAGCCCGTCGTCTCAACGCGGAAATACCCAATTCGTATTTTCCCAACCAATACGACAACCTGAGTAACCGCCAAGCCCATTACGACACAACTGGCCCTGAAATTTGGGAGCAAACCGAAGGAAAAATCACCCATTTCGTGGTGGGTGTGGGCACCGGTGGAACCATTTCTGGAGTGGCCAAATACCTCAAGGAAAAAAATCCGAACATCCAAATTTGGGGAGTCGACTCGTACGGATCGGTCTTTAAAAAGTACCACGAAACCGGCGTTTTTGACGAGAACGAAATCTACGGGTACATAACGGAAGGCATTGGAGAAGATATTTTACCCAAAAACGTCGACTTTTCCCTAATCGACCGGTTTGAAAAAGTAACGGACAAAAACGGTGCCCTGGCCGCCCGTGAATTGGCTAAGAAAGAAGGCCTTTTATTGGGATACAGCTGCGGGTCTGCATTTCAGGGCGTTCGGCAGCTGAAACACCTGCTCAACGAGGACAGCGTTGTCGTCGTGCTTTTCCACGACCACGGCAGCCGGTATGTCGGCAAAATTTACAACGACGACTGGATGCGGGAACGTGGATTTTTGAACGACGTCCTCCGCACAGCCGGAGATGTGGTGCGCGCCCAGAACTCTCAACCTTTGGTGGCCGTTTTGGCGGAAGAGCCGCTGAGCAACGCCATTGGTGCCTTGAAAAAGCACGGCATTTCCCAAGCTCCTGTTCGGGATGCCGTTGGAATCATCGGAAGTGTAGACGAATCTGCTCTCTTAAATGCACTGGCAGCGGGCAAATCTTTGAATGAATTGGTGCGTGAAATCATGCTGCCCCCTTTCCCCGAAGTCACTGGAACCACGCCCCTTACCGATGTTTTGCATTTGTTAGGACCGGAGACTCCGGCAGTGGTTGTGCACATGGAATCGGGGCATCGCCATGTATTATCCCGACACGCGTTGCTTTTAGCAGCCGCCCAAGAGCTCTAAAACACTGGGGTTTCACGCAGAACCTACGTTCCCCCAGATGCGAAAAGGCAAGGTTGAAAAACGATTTTGCCAATTCTACTGGATTTATTACCTTTGCCGCTCATTAATAACCGGGTTTCGGACCCTTTTAAAAATTTAATCCCATGGCAACACGCATCCGCCTCCAACGCCACGGCCGCAAAGGTCGTCCCATCTTCACCATCGTAGTAGCCGACAGCCGCTCCAAGCGCGACGGTCGTTTTATTGAGCGTCTGGGTCAATACAACCCCAACACCAACCCTGCCACCATCGACTTGGCTTTTGACCGTGCTTTGGACTGGGTGATGAAAGGTGCAGAATCTTCCGACACGGCACGCGCTATCTTGTCTTACAAAGGGGTTATGATGAAAAAGCACCTTTTAGGAGGTGTGGCCAAAGGCGCTCTTACTTTGGAACAAGCCGAAGCCAAATTTGCGGCTTGGATGGAATCCAAGGCGAACCAAGTAGGTGGTAAAGTAGAATCCCTTGCCGCTTCAACCGAAGCCGCTAAGAAGGCCCGTCTGGCTGCGGAAGCCGAGGCCAATGCAAAGCGTGCTGCAGCCATTATTGCGAAAAACACTCCTGTAGTAGAGGAAGCGGTTTCCGAAGAGGAAGTTGTTGCCGAAGCATCTGAAGAAGTTGCGGTTGAGGCAACTGCGGAAGCGACCGAAGCACCCGCTGCTGAAGAAGCTGCTGCTGAAGAAGCCGCAGCCGAGGAAACACCCGCAGAATAATTTATCTTAAACGGGGTCAACGGTGGAAGGACATTTCCAACTCGGCCGATTGACCCGTAAACACGGTTTCAAGGGGAATGTGGTGCTCAAGTTGGACACCGACCGCCCGGAAGCTTATGTTGATCTAGAATCCTTCTGGTTGGAATCCTCCTCCGGAAGGATTCCTTTTTTTATCGAAAACCTCAAGTCACTCAAGAAGGACGAATGGGTGCTTAAATTGGAGGGCGTGGACGCTGAGGCGGACTTACTGCCATTGTTGGGACAACTGGTTTGGTTGCCCGATACCCTGCTTCCTCGTTTGGAAGAGCATCAATTCTATTACCACGAGCTGTCTGGTTTTTCCGTCGTTAACGAAGGGCTTTCCGAAGAAGGTGCCGTTCACGATGTTTTGGACCGCCCCGGACAACCGCTTTTGGAATTGCATATGGGACCAGAAAAGCGTTTGGTTCTGGTTCCGTGCGTCGATGCATTTATTGTTCGCGTCGATCGGGAACAGCGGGTTTTGCATTTGGCAGCTCCTGTTGAATTGTTTTCCTTGTAAGTATGGCTTTTGATTTCCGCGGAATTTCCGTGGAGCACCAGCAGGCTGCCCAGAAAATTGGGACAGATGCGGTTCTTTTGGCCGGATTTTTCTTGAAGTTCGCTTCCGACTGGTTGGAAAACCCGTCGCGAGGAGCCGATTTAGGAGCCGGCTCGGGCGTCATTGGCTTGTTATTGGCCCATCGACTCCCTCTCGCAAAGGTCTATCTGGTAGAAAAAGAGGAGCTTGCAGCGGGAGAATGTGCGCAAAATGCAACAAACACCATTGGGCCCCATCGGGCATTTGCCATTCAGGCATCCATCCCCGATTGGACTCCGCCCCAGCAATTGGATTGGGCGGTATCCAACCCGCCTTATTTTACGGGTGGACTGACGGGGAACCCCCGGCGCGATGCTGCCCGTCACCGCTCCCATCTGCCCCCCAGAGCTTTAAGCAATTGGTGCAAAGCGCATATTCGATTAGGAGGTTCGGTGGCTGTGGTGGTTCCGGATGCATCGGATTATGTTGCGCACTTTGGTTTCCCTTCTGTTTGGCTGGCAATCGGTGCACGCCCCGAGGAAAAACCATCCCGGCACCTGGTCTTATGGACCGACTGGGGAAAAACCGGAGCTGCAAACCAACAACAAATGGCTTCACCCGAAAGACACGAGTCGCTTTACGACGACGATGGCCAGCCTTCGGAATTTTACCGGGATTTATGCGGCCCGTTGATGCTGCGCTTGCCTTCTATTCCGGCAAAACGCGGGTAACGTCGTGAAAAACAATTCCGTATTCGCGCAATTCTTCCAGTAATGGGTTATACCACTCCGGCTGAATCGGAATTACCGATCCTTTTTGAGTCACTTGATCTTTGAGTATACGACGGACCGCCATGGCCAAAGGAAGCCCAACGGTATGGGCCATGGCCGTTTTCTCGGGTCCCTGGCCTTTGACCACCAAACTCGAGGTCAATTCGTGGGTTTTCCCGTGGAGCTGGTAAATCACCTTGTGCCACATCACCAACATGTCGGTATCCAGCGGCCCCATCGTCCATTTTTTGGAGAGGATGTGCTCCAATACCTGGGCTGGGGTGCCTTTTTCTATGCCTATGGGCTCGTCTTTGAACAAGTCCAGCCACGTCAATCGCTCCATCAAATCGTCGTCTTGGGGAATATTCAAGTAGTGCATTAACTTGATTTCCACAGAATTGAATGGATGATAGGCCAAGAAGGCATTCACGAAGGTTCGGTGAGTCATGTCGGAAACCCCTTCCATCAAATAGCTATCGTCGGTCATGCCCAATTTGACAAAGACGTCCCAAGCCCGGCAAAAACCCGGTCTGCGGAGGGTGCCGCGGTAAATGGTTGGGATGGTGTCCAAGCCATACACCGAGCGGTATTGAAGCGAATCCCGGTTGGCGTAGCCTTCGAAGCGCCCATATCCCGGAATGTCAATGAATTCGGTCCGACGAAAGACTTGGTGGTACGGGATAAACTTGTAGGTTCCCTCTTGCTTGAATTTAACCGCTCCTCCCGCCCCGGCCAAAACGACATTCCGGGGGTTCCAGGTGAATTTGTATTGCCACGGATTGGAAGGCGACTCAGGAGCCAGTAGACCCCCGGTAAAACTCTCAAAACCCAACAGTTCTGCGCCTTGGCTGCGGACTTCGTCCAGCAACTTCATGGCAGAAAGGTGATCAATGCCGGGATCTACCCCTATTTCGTTCAGTAAAATCAATCCCTTTTCTTCAGCCTTCGGACCCAAAGCCCGCATGGCCTCGGAGGTGTAAGAGGCCGTTGCTAAATGTACGCCCAACTCCACGCAGTCTTCTGCAATTTCCGGGTGCATAAATGCAGGCAACATGCTTACTACAATGAACTTACCCTTGATTAGTTCGCGTCTTTTTTCTCGGTCGTTTGCATCCAATGCCACCGCGTGTCCAAGGGGATGCCCTTGGAGCTTTTGCGTGGCCCATTCCAGATTTTGGTCTGCCAAAGTGAGCATCCAGTCTTCGTCGCTGGCATGGGCGAGCAAATAGTCAATCAAACTCTGGGTGGAACGGCCTGCTCCAAGTACCAAAAGGGTGCGCATGGGGTTGTTCAAAAGTGAGTTTCCAAAAGTACGCTTCACCGCACTACCTTTGCATAACCCTTGTATTTAAAACACCATGCTAAACCTTTCTTCCGCTCATTGGAACCTTTCTCCAACTGAGCTCACGGAAGCCGCTTTGGCTTCTGGACGCGCTACCCTTACCAACAAAGGCGTATTGTCCATCCTCACCGGGAAATTTACCGGTAGATCCCCAAAAGACCGCTTTATCGTTCGCGACGAATGGTCTACCGACCGGGTTTGGTGGGGCGATGTCAATATTGCCTTTGACTTGGAGCAGTTTAAAAACCTTCGTTCCAAAGTGGAGGCCTATTTATCGGATAAGCCTTTGTTTGTGCGGGACGTCGAGGCCTGTGCAGACGCACGATTTGCTTTGAAAGTGCGTACGGTAACCGAATGGGCCGAATGCAGTTTGTTTGTACACAACATGTTTTTGCGCCTAACCGAGGAACAGCGCGCTCAGTTCTCCCCAGAATGGACCTTGTTGCACGCACCGGGTTTCCAAGCGGACCCTTCCGTTGACGGTACCCGCCAAGGCAATTTTGCTATCCTGTGCTTCAGCGAAAAGACCATCTTGATTGGCGGCACCGGTTACACGGGCGAAATCAAGAAGAGCATTTTCTCTGCGTTGAATTTCTTGCTTCCCACCCACCAGAACACCCTGCCCATGCACTGTTCTGCCAATGTGGGCAAATCAGGCGATACTGCCCTTTTCTTTGGTTTGAGCGGTACTGGGAAGACCACCCTTTCCGCTGACCCCAACCGCAAACTCATCGGCGACGACGAACACGGCTGGGCTCCCGACGGCACCGTATTCAATTTTGAAGGCGGATGCTACGCCAAGGTCATCGATTTATCTGAAGAGAAAGAGCCCGATATTTTCCGGGCCATTCGCCCCGGGGCTCTGTTGGAAAACATTGTCTTCCAGGAAGGCACCACCGCCCCCGATTACACCGACGCATCCATCACGGAGAATACCCGGGTCTCCTACCCCATCGACCACATTGACCTCATTCAGGTTCCGTCTGTAGGTAATGCTCCTCAGAACATTTTCTTCTTGACGGCTGACGCTTACGGGGTTTTGCCCGCGATTTCCAAATTGACTCCTGAACAAGCAGCGTACCACTTTATGTCCGGTTATACAGCCAAGGTCGCTGGAACCGAAGTCGGTGTTACGGAACCTTCGGCTACTTTTTCTGCCTGTTTTGGCGCGGCATTCATGCCCCTTCACCCCGCCGTCTATGCAGAAATGCTTAGCAATAAGCTTAAAGACAGCAACATTCACGTTTGGTTGGTCAATACAGGTTGGGTCGGTGGCGCTTACGGGGTGGGCGAACGCATCAAGTTGAAATACACCCGTGCTTTAATTACGGCAGCGTTGGACGGTCGGTTGCAAAAGGAATCCTTTGCCCGCGACGAACGCTTTGGAATGGATTTCGCGACATCGTGCCCCGACGTTCCTTCGGAATTCCTGACCCCCCGCGCCTCTTGGGCAGACGGATCAGCCTATGACGCGCAAGCGGATATGTTGGCCGGGAAATTCCGTTCGAATTTTACCAAATTCGCGGAACAAACGCCGGACGCCATTCGCGAGGCGGGACCCAAGGCCTAACGACACGTAAAATCCTTGTTTTCAAGGCTGCCCCGAAAGAGGCAGCCTTTTTTCGTGATACGGTACAAAACGAGCGCGACTACTTACAATTTGTCGTTGGCCAAATTTGCCAGTTCGGAGCGTTCTCCCTTTTCCAAGGACATGTGCGCGTAGAGGTGTGCCCCTTTCAACCGATCGACGAGGTACGAAAGTCCATTGGATTGTTCGTCCAAATAAGGCGTGTCAATCTGGTGCACATCCCCCGTAAAAATGAACTTGGCATTCTCACCTGCGCGGGTGATGATGGTTTTCACTTCGTGCGGGGTTAAGTTTTGGGCTTCGTCTACAATAAAAATGATATTCGACAGCGACCGCCCCCGTATAAATGCCAATGGAGTAACGACAATTTTCTCGTTCTCCACCATTTCGTCGATTTGCTTAAAATTCCGATCCCGCTCACCAAACTGGTTCTTGATAAACTTCAAATTGTCCCAAAGGGGTTGCATATAGGGATTGATTTTCGCCTCTGCGTCGCCGGGCAAAAAACCAATATCCTTGTTGCTTAAAGGAACAATGGGGCGTGCCAAATAAATTTGTTTGTATTCCCTGCGTTGTTCCAAGGCACCGGCCAAAGCCAAAAGGGTTTTGCCCGTCCCCGCAACTCCCGTTAGGGTTACCAATTTGATCTCCGGATGCAAAATGGCGTGGAGCGCAAAGGTTTGCTCGGCATTTTTGGGTTTAATCCCATAAACCGACGTTTTCTCGACCAATTCCAAGGTTTCTGTTGGGCCGTGAAAAAATCCCAAACAGCTCGACTTGCCGGATTTCAAAACATAGAATTGGTTGGATTGAAGCAGGCATTTGGCAGAAATTTTCCCGCCGGCCAGTACCACCTTCCGACTGGCATACAATTGCGAAATCAACTTGGCGGGTACCCCTTCCAAAGTCTCTCTACCCAGGTGCATGCTTTGTACGTTCTGAATTTTCCCCGTAAGAAAATCTTCCGCAGCCACGTTCAACGACTTGGCCTTCAACCTCAGGTTGATGTCCTTGGTCACCAAAATCACTTGGCGGGTAGGCTCTTCCAACTGGAGATGAAGCGCCGTATTCAAAATTTTGTGGTCATTTTTAGCCGAACCAAAAAGCTTTGTTGCATCCAAAGCATCGGGTACGTTAGTCGCCATGACAACCTTGAACTTGCCTTTAGTCGGACCATTTAAAGCAATCCATTGATTTACGGTTCGCTTGCCTGCCTTTTTGTCCAAAAAGCGAATGAACTCTCGGGCTTCGTAATTCTTGGTGTCGTTCCCTTTTTTAAATTCATCCAATTCTTCCAGCACAGCCAAAGGAATGGCCACGTCGTGCTCGTCAAATTCCATAATGGAATGGTGGTCGAACAAGATGACCGAAGTGTCCAACACAAAAATCTTCTTCTGCTTTTTACGGGAACTAACCGGTCTGGCGTTTGGAGTGGATGGCATAGGGAAGGTATCTTTAAGTGCGAAAAATAAAACAAATTACCATACTCCGTGGGTCGGTAAGGTTAATTCTCACCTGTTCGTTTTTCGGAGGTCATCCAACCCCAACATGCAATCGAAAGAAGTGATCGCCCAACTGCACGCAATGGGTTTCAAAGACGAAACCTTGGTGGATTCCTTGATGCAAGAAGGCCAACTCCAAGAAGTGGCTGCAGGCACCTACATTGCAGATCCGGGCACTCCTGTGGATTTTGTCCCGTTGGTTTTAAAGGGCACTCTGCGCGTTGTCCGGGTGGACGAGGCCCACGACAAAGAACTCTTTTTGTATTTCTTGCGCGAAGGAAGTACGTGCGCAAGCACCATTAGCTGCTGCATGTCCTCCACCGTTGCCCATGTGGAAGTCGTTGCGGAAGAAGACAGCACCTTGTTTGTTCTGCCTTTGAAACGTGCTACCGAATGGTTCGATGCTTTTCCCGAATGGCGTCGGTTTGTGTTGCAGTCCTATCAACAACGTTTTGAAGAAGCGCTTCAGGCACTGGACTCGGTCGCCTTCCGGCAACTGGATGAGCGGTTGTTGAACTATTTGCACGAGCGGAGCAAGGCATTGAACCAAACCGTCTTGCCACTGAGCCACGGAGAAATTGCCACCGCTCTGCATTCTTCCCGGGAAGTCATTTCCCGTTTGCTCAAGAAATTAGAAAACGACGGGCGTTTGGAACTCGGGCGCAATCGCATTGCATTGATCCCCGAATAATCGGATTTGGCGGGGCCGTGCTCCCTACCCGGCAGATACCGCCCCCCTTTTTGTACCTTTGTGGCATGATTCAACGCATTATTCGATTGGGCATCGCAACGGGTTTCGTGGCTTTGGCTGTTTGGCAATTTGTAGAGGGGGAAATTGGGAATGGAATTTTTTGGATCCTTATTACCGCCATTCCGGTGTTTTTATTTTTTAGGCACGAGCGCATTCTTTTGGCGCTGTGGTACCTCCGAAAGCAAGACATGGCGAGCGCTGCTAAGCACTTAGCTGCCATTCGCACTCCAGAAACGACCCTTTTAAAGGGACAGCTTGCCTACTACTATTTTTTGCAGGGCGTCCTGGTTTCCCAAACCAACTTGACCAAGGCCGAGCAATGGATGAAAAAAGCGCTCCAAACCGGATTGCGTCAAAAAGAAGACCAAGCCATGGCCAAGCTACAGCTGGCAGGCATGGCCCTGTCCAAGCGTCGAAAGATTGAAGCGCAAACGTTGCTCACCGAAGCCAAAAAATTGGATACCAGGGGGTTAATGTCCGACCAAATCAAAATGCTGAAGGAGCAACTCAAACGCATTTAACGTCCGGTTCAGCGAACCGCAAATAAAATAGCCCCCCGAACGTTCCGTTCGGGGCGCTATTTTTTGTTTCTGAAAATCCGTTCCACCCAGGGAACGGAAGCCTGCTTACTTTTTCTCCTTGGGTTGTAAGGAAGCGCTCAAATCTTTGCTGATGGCAGACCGCTCTACACGCAGGCGGGTATTCTCGGAGTCAATAATCACCGTAGTGTCGTTGATTTCCAAAATTTTACCGTGAATGCCTCCAATCGTCACCACTTTCATTCCTTTCTCAAGAGCGGAACGGAAAGCGGCTTCTTCTTTCTGGCGCTTCATTTGCGGGCGCAACATGAAGAAATACATAACGCCAACAATGGCGATGATGGGTAGGAAGCCCATGATTCCACTGGAATCGGCTTGCAATAAAATGGAGAGGGTATTCATATTAGGATTTGGGATTTACTACGGCGGTTATTTTTAAAACATGCACATTGGGTACGGTGTTCGCCGTCAAAGTGACGGTTTTCTCTTGATTCCCCGCGCGCTTGTTGGAATCAAAAGAAACGTGAATAACACCCGTTGCACCTGGAGCAATGGGCGTACGTGGGTATTCGGGAACGGTGCACCCGCAAGATCCATTGGCCGCACTGATGACCAAGGGAACATCTCCTGTGTTTTTAAAGGTAAAATCGTGGGTGGCAACGACGCCTTCTTCGATGGTTCCGAAGTCAAAGGACTCTTCTTCAAAGTCAAAAACAGGCAATTTCCCGCTATCAACGGCATCCATACCCAAGGTTTGAGAATCCCCTTCGGCACGGATTTGATCCGATGGATCGCTGCATGCGGCGAATGCTGCCGCTGCCAACAACAAAGAAAATAGGGCGGATTTTTTCATGGTTTCAAAGGTACTATCTATTCCAACGTGCACATGCTAAGGAGGAATACTCCCCTCCTTTAATCACAGCAATCCTCTTCCGTATTTCTGAACCTTTCCTTCGGCCTTCAAATCGGCAAAAATGCTATCAATCAATCCATTTACAAATGCCGAAGACTTTGGGGTCGAATATTCTTTGGCTACGTCCAAGGCTTCGTTGATGGTCACACGAGGGGGGACTTCGGGAAATCCAACCAACTCCGACAAGGCGATCTCAACCAAAAGTCGATCAATCAAAGCCATTCGGTCAATGTCCCAGTGGGTGGATTTTTCGATTAGACGCTTTTCCCAATCTTCGCGGTCGTCGAGCACTTTGACAAGCAGCTGTTTTCCAAACTGGGCATCCTCCTTGTCCTTGTACAAATTGACCAAAAGGGGCTTGTTTTGGCGCAGGTTCTTCATGGTTTTGACCACCATCATCTGGGCCGCCTCCAAATCGTCTGCCCAATGCAGTTCCATTCCTTCGTAAACGGCGTGCAAAGACTCGTTCCCGGCCACGTACTGCCCGTAAAACTGCTTCAACCAGCCCTCTGTAAGAGGTTCGTTTTCATTAAAATGCGACTTTGCTAAGTCCGACTGCCAGTAGTCAAATAACAATTTTCGCACCACATCGGATGCATCGCCAAAGTGAACCCGGTGGATTTCAAGGGCCGCAACCAGTTCGTTGTCGTCGGCCAAACGAACCAAAAAAGGATGGGAAATGGCCGTTTCAAGTACATGCACCAAGGCCTGCTTGGAAAACTGCTTTTTCTCCTCGATGGCTTTTCGTTCTTCCAAAAAATAAACCAATTGACGAAGTACCTGAAGGTCTAGCAGATACAAGCGGTAAATGTTGGTTAAACTCTTTTCTAACTCGCTCAAGGCCTTGGCTCCGGTAACTCCTTCGTTTTGAACGAATGCGTACAAACTTTGGAGGACTTTGATCCGGATGTGGCGACGGGTTAACATAGAGAACGATTTTGGAGGCACAAAGGTAGGTCAAAACCAGCAAGGATAAGGTATTTTTGCCCCGTATGCCGTCGATTCCCCTCACCCAAACTGCCTTTGTGATGGCCAGTATTCTGGTTTCCATGGGGTTGTTTGGATTTGGGAATCGATACTGGGTATTAAAAAAACAGCCGGCTCCCTTGGCCCTGTTTATTGGCATTCGGTCATTGTTTGGCGCCCTGGCCATGAGCATTATCTGGAAGATATGGAGCGGAGAATGGCCGTACATGGGGTTGGAATCGGTTCACCTCAGGGTATTTGCAATGGGTATTTTGGGCTTCACGGGGCTTTGGGCCTTTGTCCATGCTTTGAATGCCGATCGGGCAGCCTCCGCTTTGATGGGTCAGTCGTTGCAAGTGGTAGTCGGGCTCGTCGTGGGATCTTGGATGGCGGGAGTGTGGCCTTCCCTGCCCCAAATGGGAGCTGCCCTGCTCCTGCTTTCGGTTCAACTGGTTATGCTGTTTCGAGAAGGAGGCATTCGCGGCTGGATTCCGGCTTTGGCCGGGGTGGCCTATGGGTTATACTACCCATTGTCCGTTCCCCTTTTGGAAAAAGTTGGGCCGGTGTCGTTTTTTGTTGCTGCTGAAACGGCGCAAGGATTATTGGCATTGGCCGTCGGAACGGGACGACGGGAATGGGCCCTCTTCCATCGGTCCTTGTGGTCACCTGCCTTGAAGCAAAGCATATTCTCCATGGGTGGACAACTGGCCTACTTCGCTGCCTTGGGTGCGGCTTCGCTTCCCCACGTGGTACTATTGAGCGGCCTGAGTTTTTCCGTCCACTTCCTCTTTTTGAACCAACCGAAATCCCAAAAAGACTATTTGTTTTTGGTTTATTTCCTGGCAGCGGGCTTGGCAGGGGCCTGGCTGACTTTAATGGGATAATCCCCTCGCTTAGGATCGAAGGGGCCACGAAGGAGGCACCTCAACCTTGCATTCTTCCAATGTCCACGGGTGAACGAGACGCAACCTTCCCGCGTGCAACCCGATGGCATTTGGGATTTCCCAAGGCTGTGCACCGTAGGCCACGTCGCCCCGAACTGGATATCCGCGGTGAGCCAATTGGGCCCGAATCTGGTGGTACCGACCCGTCAATAAGGCAATTTCGACGCAATCCGACGGAGAACCCGGTTGGAGCACCATGCCCATAGATTTCGCATCGGGGGTGCCTTCGGGAACGATGTCCATGCGAAATTCTCGGTTATTTTTTAGCCCCCAGTCCCACCACGTAGCGTTCCCTTCTTCCCACGGACGTTCCAACCAAGCGGTATAGGACTTTTGAACGGTGCGTTCTGCAAAAAGATTCATCAAAGGAGCCACGGCCGACTTTTTGTAGGCAAACAGAACCAGCCCAGACGTGGGGCGATCCAATCGATGCACCGGCCACACCGGTCTGTGCTTGGCGTCCCCCACCATTTCTTGGAGATTGGGGTGCCCAAACCGATCGGGTTCCACCATCAATCCCGCCGGCTTTAACCAAATACCTAGGTAGGCGTCGTGGTAGATTTCTTCCGGTGCCATTCTGCGGTTGCGGTGTAAATAAATACCATGAGCATTCCGTAAAAGGCATCCTCAAAGGGAATGGTTCCGAGTCGAATGCCGGAATTTTCTTCGTTGTTGTACCAAACAATGGGCTCCTCCAATCCGGTACCGGTTAAGACTCCATTGACCATAAAAAAGGGAACCAAGCTGACGCCCCAAGCGCGAAGAAAGGGCCCAAGCCATCGTACGCGGTATCGGAGCCCGATTGCCAAAGCCAAAGCAAGGAGGAAAAAAGTAGCGGCAGGATAGGCACGGTCTGCCCAAAATGCAGCTCCAAACGCCGAAAACCCTATAACGCCCCAAGTTACCACACGCGGCCACTTTTGCCCTTTGTCGGTCCACGGAAAAAACAAGTTGAGAACCTCGTAAATAAAGAAACAGGCAAAGGGAACCACAATAAAAAAGAGCCATTCCTCGATGGGCAATCCAAGGGGTTTCCACCCCAACACATACCGATCCGAAAAGCCCCAATGCCCTTCGGCTGTAAAAAACACATCCCACGGAATGAACAAAGCGTAAACCGCAAGGGATGCCACCAAGAGCGACTTCCAATACTGGATGTACCGGATGCGGGGCTCAAAGGCCCGGCTCAAAGGGCCGAAAAACGTAAAGGCAATCAGCCCGATGTAGAGGTATTTCTCCATCTTCTAAGACCGTTCTTTGGCCATGGCCGCGGCTTCTTCGCGAATTAGGCTGCGTGGCACCCACAACATTCCAAAATGGGCAGACCCTTCTTTGGTTAGTACACGGTGGTGCATTTTGTGCAGCCTTCGGACGGCACGGAAATAAGGCGTGTCAATCTTTTGAATCCAACGAAAACGCTGATGAATGAACAATTCGTGTACAAAAAAGTACGCCAAGCCATAGCCAGCAATTCCAAAACCAAAGCCAACAGCGAGCCATACGCCGTACATCATGCCGAGCATGATGCACAACCAACTGGGAATAGCGAAAATGAGGAAAAAGGCGTCGTTTTTTTCAAAGAAACCCGGTTCTTTGGTGTGGTGATCTGCATGCAAAGGCCACAGCCATCCGTGCATCCAGTACTTGTGCGCTGCCCACGCAGCCCCTTCCATCGTTACGAAAGCTACCAATCCGGCTAAAACAGGTCCAAGAATTTCCATGGGGGTATAACGATAGGAGCAGGTAAAAGTTCTAAAAAAAACAGACAGAATTACGCGCCAGGAACCGACTTGAGCACTTCAATGAAAAACGCGTGGCTCTTTGCAACCGAGTCGATATTCACACGCTCGTCAGGGCTGTGGGCTCCGGTAATGGTGGGGCCAAAACTGATCATCTCCATACCCGGGCATCGTTCGCCAATGATTCCACATTCCAAACCGGCGTGGCAGGCACTCACCATCGGTTCGTCATTGAAAAGACGGACATACGTGGTGCGCATCAACGAAGCCAAGGCTCCTGCCGGTGCGGGATCCCATCCCGGATAGGAACCCGCAAATTCGGTCTGCAATCCGGCCAAGGCAAATTGCCCGCGCAGGGCCGCTGCCGTAGCCATTTTCTCCGAATCCACGCTGGAGCGTGTTAAGCACTGAACCGTTGCCTGTTCGGGCTGAACGTGCAAAGCGCTGACGTTGTTGCTTGTTTGCACCAAGCCCGAAATGGTGGGACTCATGCGTACAATTCCGTTTGGAGCGGATGCGACCGCCCGGATCAAACGGCCCTGGACGCCCGGATCCATGCTTTTTACCGGAACCGGCACTTCCTCCCACTCCAAGACCAGTGCAGCATCCGTATGCGCATGTTCCTGAGTGAGTTCTGTTTTTAGTTGAGATAAAGCGTGCAATGCCTTTTCCCAGTGGGAGTTGGCAATGGCTAAAGTTGCCTTTGCTTCGCGGGGAATGGCATTGCGCAAACTGCCTCCCTTCCATTCAGAAACCAAGGCGCATGCGGTTTCTTCCAGAGCCACCAAAATACGGGCAGATAGGACGTTTGCATTGCCTCGGCCCAAATGAATGTCCATGCCCGAATGCCCGCCGGTCAAACCGCGCAAACGAAGAGACAAGCCGCGGTAGCCAGCAGGAATAGCGCTGGAGGAATACGTACCCGAAGAGGTGACATCCACCCCGCCGGCGCACCCTACCGTCAATTCGCGGTCGTCTTCCGTGTCTATGTTTAGCAGGAATTTCCCTTGCACCCAGCCTTCTTGCAAGCCCAAAGCACCGGTCATGCCGGTTTCTTCGTCTACCGTAACAAGCAATTCCAACGGGGGGTGCACAGCGGTAGGATCTGCAAACACTGCCAATCCCATGGCAAGACCCATTCCGTTGTCTGCGCCCAAGGTGGTGCCCCGGGCACGAACCCAACCGGAATCCACAACCATATGGATGCCTTCCGAATCAAAATCGTGGTTGGTACCTTCGTTTTGCTGGCAAACCATGTCCATGTGGGCCTGAATAACGACGGGAACGCGGTTTTCCATTCCGGGCGAAGCCGGTTTTTCGGCCAACAAATTGCCGACGTGGTCTTCCTTAAACGGAATGCTGCGCTCCACGAACCAATTTTTCAAATAGGCCCGGATTTGCTCTTCTTTCTTCGAGGGACGTGGAACCCGATTTAATCCGGCAAATTCGGACCACACCGAGGCCGGTTCCAATTGTTCTCCGCCGTCGATCCAATTTCTGTTGTCCATGTTCAGTTCCAATGAAAGGTTGTAATCTGTTTCAAGTCAGGATGCAAGCTTTTCGCCACTGGACAGGCCAAAGCCGCCCGTTCCAAAACCTCGCGATCCGACTCCGCTACGCTTTGGTAAACATGGAACCCCACGTGGATTTCCGCAACCCGACGCGGGCCTTCCGCAGCCATCACTTTGGTGACTTCCAAAGACGGATTTCCAATGTCGATGCTGCGCGCTTGGGCTGCCTGGGCAAAAATGGTCAACATGCAAGATCCCAGGGAGGTGGCCAGCAAGTCCGTGGGAGAAAAGGCCTCGCCCAGTCCTTGGTTGTCCAAGGGTGGATCCGTTTCGACGGTTTTCCCGGAACGAACGTGCATGCACTCGGTTCGGTAGGACCCGGTGTACTTGACGATGGCGGTTGACATGCTGCTGAATTTAAAGGTTAAGGTCGTGCCCAGCGCACGCCGTAATTGGCATAACCCGACGTCGGTTCCGGCTGGTACCAACGAAAGGCTTTGAACGGGGTTTCCAACGGTACCGGACGACTCCAATCTCCCGATTGAACTTGCGCGGAAACCCATTGCGCCATGGCCATACCGTGGTAGCTCCATCGACCGGGTTCCGCGTTCCACTGCCGATTGTAGGCTCCGGACCATTGCTGCAAATCCGGGTTGGCGTAGTCCCAGGTCTCGATTTCGGACCACACCGCATCTTTTTGAACAAAGGTTCTTGGTTCCAACGAGGGAGATTCTGCGGCAGACCCCACCAGCACCAAACGACTGCCCGTGGGGTGAGCCGCTACGGTCTTCAAAAGCGTAGCGGTGGTGCCTGCAGGAAGAACGCGGCAAGGGATTTTAGGTACGTCGAATGCCGGCGAAACTTCCGAGCTCGGTTGATTTTTTCGTGCTGCAAACCCCGCATGGAACCAGGGCTCCTTCATAACAGGCTTTCCTGCGGTGGGAGTGGATTCTATGTACGCTAGAATTTGGTAGGTAGTACAAAGTTCCGCCAAACAAAAGCCCATTCCGTAGGCTTCGTCCTGATCCCGCGGAGTGGCTGCCCAAAGGTTGGCTTTGGACTCCACGGAGGTGCTTCGGGAAACCGGATTAACCACAATTCCTTTCCAAATTTGGGCCAATTGCTCGGAGGCGCTGGATTGCATGGGCCCCACCACCATCCGTACGCCGGCCCGATTCAGTTCAGCAGCCAAGGCCGGATAGCCCGGAACGGTTTGGCCGTTGATGCGGAAAACCGACTTGGAAAACTCGTCGATCCAGACTACTTCCAAATGCAAGGAATCTGCCATCAGCCGAAATCCGGCGGCGAACTCCCACGCCATGGCGGTTCCCTTGTCCAAGGGCTTGCCGGAAGCTCCCAAGGTGTCCAAGGTACCGGATTGAAGGGGAAGCCACACGGCCACAACGGGCGACTGAGCGTGCGCCACAGCAGGGCCAAACAGCGATAAAACAACCCAATAAAGCACATTCAAGGCCCTTTTGAGGCGCTGTTGGTGGAACGCTTGTGAATTGTTGGGGCTTACTCCCATTCGATGGTGGCTGGTGGCTTGGACGAAAT
>JACCDW010020940.1_pt1 | contig 19905 bp, 16 predicted proteins | sample 7449781 | NCBI WGS metagenome assembly JACCDW01 (sample SAMN15323449, study PRJNA562643) | freshwater metagenome | isolation source: river surface water | place: USA:Blue River Watershed | collected 2017-08-18
TATAATTTGTTAATAATTCATTTATAACAGATATTGCTCCTGGATTACCACAACTCATTTCAAATAACATTTTTTGAATCATTTCTATCATGATATCATTGTCTAAAGGATTCATTTTTATAATATTATAATATTATAAAATATTTTTTATAAAGAAAAATAATTTAATGAAATCGGAAAATAGAATCTAATTCTTTATTTCCTTCCATAAATCCGTGTTTATTTAAACTTTTTTGATTACATTCTTCAATACCAACTAAATATTTACAACTTTCATTATTTTCCATTGTAATATATCCTTTATTCATAAAAAATGTTTTTGCTCCATTATTAATCGGTAAAGCATTTTGGGGTCCTCCATTTAATTGTGTTTTATAAATGGGTTGTTTATGGAATACAGGTAATTGATTAAATAAAGCTATATTTTCATAAAATGTTCTTAATATTTCTTTGGTAGTATTATCATCTAAATCACTATTACATATTAATGTATTGTAATATGAAACAATAGGTATTTGTGCGGAAAATCGCGAATAAGTTTTTCCACCATATTTTTTGGGTAAATAACCAGTACAAACATCATTTAAATCGTATATGTCGCGAATATAATAAAAATTTTTGGTAAAAAATACTTTAGTTTTATCTTCATTATATAAGTCAAAAGGTAAAAAGAAGAGTTCAACGCCAAGAGCGCAACATTCTTTTTTTAATAAGTCAGGATGGAAAGGTAATGAAAGTATGGTTAATTTACTTTTGTTTGAAACTAAATTCTTTAAAGCACTTTCTGAGGAACCATTTTCTGAAAATAATAAATTATAATCGCGACCTTCTTTATAACCTAAAGCACTCATTAAATCAGTTGTAAATAAATGAGCAACGCTATCTTTATAATCAATTGAAATAACAAATTTTTCATTGGAAGTAATTGCTTTAGAAATATCGGAAAGGGCTTCTAAACGAGAAGCACGAGAAGATAATATATAAAGATACATTTTGTTGGTATTACAAATAAAGCGCAAATCTTTATAATCTTTAGAAACATAAGAGTTAGAAACAAGTGGATTTGCACAATTGACTAAATCAAGAGCTTTAGAATTACAATGTTCAATTAATTTCATTTCATCACTACTTTTAATATATGATACATTATTAATAAAGCTTTTAGCTACAAACATAGAACCAAGTTGTTTAATAAATTCGCCATCTTCATCAAAACCAATTTTTAATGGTTTATAAATAAAACTTTTTTTGGTTTGATTATTGTTATCGTCATCGCGTTCATAAAAATCATAAATAGCAGTGCTACTGGTACTGTAGTAAGGTAAAAAATAATTTAAATAAGTTTCTTTATAATTCTTTTTAAAGAAATCATATTTAATAAAGATTAAAAATAAAATAAATAAAAGTATAAAAAGAAATAAGTACTTTTTATTATTTTTAAAAGTATATTTTATTTTAGAAAAAATCATTTTACTATATTATATGATTATTTTTTAACAAAAAAATAATATATATATTTAGAATAATATATAATAAAATAATATTTAAAATAAAAAAATGGAATTAGAATTTAAGCATTTAGTATTAATATATTCAATATTGATTGCTTTATTATTTTTATTTAAACCGCAAATATTTAAATTAAATATAGAAGACCAGCAAATGAGAAGACATAAATTTGTAACTTTAGTAGGATTATTTATAATATTGGCAATAATATCATATTATATTAAACTTTATGTAGAATATTATATGTAAATTAGAAAATTATAAATAAAAAAAATATGTAGTATAAGTAATATAAAAATGGTTATATATGTAAAATTATTAAAAAAAGATACTATAAATGTAACTTCAGAAGATATTATAAAAAATATGAATGATATAGATAATATGTTAAAAGATAATAAAATATATATAATAAATACTAATTTTAATTTTTTAAAAAATAAAAATTATTTTATGATTTTAGGTATATTTATTATAATATTATTTTTATTTATTTATTATATTAAATTCTTTTTTTATAAAAATAAATTTTTATATAGTAGTAAACTATAGATAAATAATAATGTCACCAAATAATATTCAAGTAAATAATATTTCAAGTATTAATATAAATAAAAATAAAAAAAATTCATATGGTGTTGATTATAAAAACTATATATATATAATTTTTATTATTGTAACACTTATAATTGGTATATTATATGGATTAAGATATATAATTACATCGGATTATACACCTGGAAGATAAAAATTATTTTTTTAAAAAATAATTTTTATTTTAATAATTATTAAAAATAATGAATATAAAGGAGTTCTTCTTATAAAGAGTATAAGAAAACTTATAATTAAATTAAAATGCCATCAATTAAAGAACGTCATAGTAAACATAGTAGTGAAACAGCTGAAGAGCAAGTTTCACATGATCAAGAAGTAGAATCAATGAATGAATCAGGATCAGGAACTGGTTCTGAAGGAAGTGAAGAAGAAGATGAAGAAGATGATGAAGAAGAGGATGAAGAAGATGCTTCTGAAGTAAACATCGACCTTTCAGACAATGATTTTTATAAAGGAATGTGTACACTTCTTGAAGATGATAATGGTAATAACATTGTAAGATACATTGATCTTCTTTGTGAACATACAAAGGAAATTGGAGATAATGTTAAACATCTTGAAGGAATGAGACAAGATATTCATCGTATTGCGAAATGTTTTGAAAAGTTTGTAGCCATGCAAGAGCAATTTATGATGCGTCAAATGGGTGCTGCTCTTCCACCACCAGCTCCTGTACAAGTTAAAAAAGAACATCATAGTAGTGAGTCAGCACGTGATGCAACACGTGATGACGCAACAGTAAAGAGCTCAAAAAAATCTTCATCAACTGACGACGCTACAATAAAGAGTTCTAAAACTCAAAAATCATCAAAACATTAAAAAAAATATATTTTTAAAAATAAATAAAAAGTGATTATTTAATAAAAAGATAATAAAGAGTATTTATAATAATAAAATAAAAGTTTATTTTATTGTTAAAAGTTAAAAATGGGTAAAATAGGTACAAAAGATATAAATGAATTTTTGAAAACTCTTGAAAAAAGTTATATAACATATGATTATAATACTCACAAAGATTATAGTGGAAAAGCGTTACAAGGTGATATTATAAAAATAGATGAAGAAAATAAAAGTATTATTGTAGATATGCGTGTAACACATAAAATAGTTGGAACATTATTGCTAAATAGTAAAGTTAAATATGGAGTTTATAAAGATAAATTGTTATATTTATTTAAACCAAGTGTACCAAATTATCCGGATTTTTATGTAGCTTCAAAATATGAAAATGAAACGGAAAATAAGTATGTATATATTGAATTTGCGGAATGGGAAAATTATTTGCGAGGAAATGTAATAGATTATATTGGAACAGTTGGAACAAAAGAAGGTGAATATGGACATTTAAAATATATGAATGAATTAAATGGAATCAAAGAATTAAAACTTAGTAAAAGTAAAATTGAAGAAGATATTAAAAAAGATGAAGAATTTCAAAAAAGTTGTAAATTAACACAAAGTTTATTACCTAATATGAAAAAGAAAGAACAAAAAAAGCATAAGTTTTATCAACTATTTTCAATTGACCCTATAGGATGTAAAGATATTGATGATGCGTTTCATTTTAAGGTCTTAGATGAAGAGAAAGAAATATATGAAATAGGAGTTCATATATCATATACATGGACTTATTTTAAAGAAAATATTGAAAGATATTTTCAACTTTTTTCTGAACGTATGAGTACATTTTATGGATATAATAAAAATATAGATATGATTCCAAAAGAATATGCTGAAAATTTATGCTCATTATTGGAAAAAAAGTATAGAAATGTGTTATCAACAATTTTTGTAATAAAGAAAGATAAAATAGTAAGTAGTGTTATAAAGTTGAATGTAGGATATATAATGAAAAATTATGATTATGATAGTGTAAATAAATTGTATAATAGTTATGAACATAAAGATAAAAGTACATTTAGTGCAAAAGAAAATATGTTAATAGGATTAATGGAAGTAACAGAAAAAGTATTTAAAACAAATAGTGTAAAAGATAGTCATAAATTAGTAGAATATTGGATGATATGTGCGAATTGTGTAATGGCGAAGAAATGTATAAAAAAATATGGATATCGTACAATATTAAGGGTACAAAATGTACCAAACATAAAAAATCAAATAGAAAATGAAAAAAGAAGAATAGAGCCTGAATTACAAAATTTTTTAAATATATATAATGGGGAAGCTGCTGAATATAGAGCATATAATAAAAAATATAATAATCGTCATTATAGTATAAATGAATTTGTAAATTGGCGTTATAATTATTATACACATAGTACATCGCCAATTCGACGATTTTGTGATATGTATCTTCAAGGATTATATACGAAAATATTACCATCACGATTAAAAGATTATCAACTTGATAATCTTTATATTATAACAAAAATGAATGATTTAAATAAAAATATGAGAAAATATCAAAATCAAAGTAAAATAATAGATTTATTATTTAAATATGTGGATAAAGATGAGTATATGATAAATAGTAGTGGATATATAATAGAAATAAATGTAGAAAAAAATATGATGAAAGTATATTTTCCGAAATTTGGATTTATATTAAAACGTGAATTAGTAAATCGTAAATTTAAATCAATTGCTAAAATAAATGAATTAAATAATGTATATACTATTAAAATAGATGAAGAAGAGCATATATATGAAGTATATAAAAAGTATGATTTAAAGATTTATTTGTTTCCAAAAAAGTATATATTAAATGAACGAATGATTTTTGTTTTTTAATTTTTAATTTTTAATTTTATTTTTTAACATATTTTTATTTTTAATTAGTTTATAGAATATATAAAAAAAATTTTTATATATTAAGAGATTTGATATAAGTTTATTTAAATAAAAAAAAATAAAAATGGGAAATAATGTATCTTCCGATTATGAAGATGAAGATGTTCAAAAAAAAGTTATCAAAAAAAAAGTAGTACAAAAACCACAACAATCTCAAAATAATAATCAACAATATATTCAAAAACCTCAAAATATTAATAATCAACAATATCGACAACAAAATCCTCAACAATATGTACAACAACATCCTCAACAATATGTACAACAACATCCTCAACAATATGTACAACAAACAAATCAATATATACAAAATCACCAATATCGACAACCTCAACAATATGTTCAACAATATCCTCAACAATATCCTCAACAATATCCTCAACAATATGTACAAAATCAACAATATAATCAACAATATCCACAACAATATGTAAATCAATTTGTTCAACAAAATAAGAATATTCAGCAAATGAATGTACATCAGCTTCAACAACAAAGAGCACAACAACAATATGCGCTACCTCAATTTCCGAATAGAATACAAAAACCAAATGAAGAGATTGTAAAACAATTTCAACAAAATGGAGTAAATAATATGAATCATCAAATAATGCCATATCCAACAAATACATCATTATTGTATAATGATCGGTCATTAGATTCAATCATAGAGCGACCATTACCAAATATAGAATTTAACAAAGCAAATTTTAATGATAGGATTCAAGAATATGAAACAAATTATAATAAAGAAGAAGAAGAGTTTGAAGCATATGAAAAAGAGCGAAAAAGTAAATTTAAGAGTTATATGGATAAGAAACGAGAAAAGTTACGTCAAGAAATAAAGAAATTTGAAGAAAATTATAATCCATATGAAATATTGGGATTAGAACAAAATGATTTAGATATTTCAAATATAAGGAAAGCATATAAAAAGATGGCATTAAAATATCATCCAGATAAAGCAGGTGAAGAGTATACAGAACAATTCCAAGTAATTACACAATCATATATATATTTATTAAAGAAAGCGGAAGATGTTGAAAAAAGAAATGGAAATTTTATGGATAATTTAGAGCATCAAAAATATACTAACAATTATAATATGAATAGTAATACTAAAACAGATCCATCTTATGATTTGGCAAATAAAATTGCTGAACGAAGTAGAGATTTAGATCCAAAACCAAAAAGAACATATAATAGAAAGAAGAATAATGAAAATCTAAAAGAAACACGATTAACAGATTATTTACATTCACAAAATGTAAATAAAGCAAAAGAAGTAAATTATTTAAATGAAGATGATAAAGGAGATATAATGGATGTAAATGAAAAGAATTTTGATATCAATAAATTTAATTCATTATTTGAGAAATATAAAATGCCAAGTGAAGAAGATAAAGGTTATGGGGATATATTAAAAAATGGACTAGGAAATGAAGAAGATGAAGATGGACAAATATTTAATAAAGGAATGTCAAAAGAAATATTTAATGCTCATTTTGATAATATGAAAAGTAAAAAATCAGGACGAAAACAAGATCCGCTAATACCTGAATCATTTGATAGTTCTTCAAATGTATCTTGTGCTCAAATTGGAAGCGCATCCAATTTTAGTGGCTCTAAATATACAGATATTAAACAAGCATTTTATGAAGATAATATGTTAATAGATCCAAAAAGTGTAAAATCACGAAAAGATTATCGTAATTTACAAGAATTAGAAAATGAGCGTTCTCGATTATCTTATGATGCTGATCCTGAAACAAAACGTATATATGAGCGGTATGAGCAAGAGAAAGCAGCAGAGGAAGAAGATAGAATGAATTATTTAAGAAATCGAGATGATGCGTTGCGATCACATCATAATGTTGTATCACGAAAGTTTTTAGTAAATGGTCGTAAAGTAGAATAGTTATAATTTAGAACGTACAAATTGATATATTTTATCATTTATTTCTTTTTTATTTTTTTCTTCTTTATCTTTTATTTTTTGTAACTCTTCTTGGAGTACTTTCATTTCATATGTTAATTCATTCATTTCTTGATTATGAAATTTAGAAATTTCATTATTTACAAAAAGTTCACGAAATAATTGTGTAATATCTTCATTTTCATCATCTGTATATTCAATAATGAATTGAGGATAATCATAAATATTTTCTAATTGATATTTTTCTTTAATAAAAGTACATAAATTACAAGAATCCTTTATATATAATTCTTTACTAAATTTAATATTTGAAGATACTTTTGGTTTAATACTCTTTTCGTTATCAATTTCGTAAGTTAATTTGTTACATTCATTTATTTGTATATTTTTAATAAATGAAATAACTTCAAGCAAAGATTCATTATAGTAACCATAATCATTAATTATATTATGTGATATAAGTGCGTATGATTTATTAAATTCATACTTTTTATTTAAGATTTCTTCTAATATGATACAATTTTTATTATCATAAATATAAGCAATTACATTACTTAAATGTCCAATAGTATTTGGAATGGTTTCCATATTTTATATTTTATTATTTTATTATTTATAATATAAAAAATCTTTTTATATTAAAAATAAATGATATTTTTTATATTAAAAATAAATGAATCATTTTTTAAATATTTTTAAAAAAATATAAATATAAAAGAAATTTTAGTATATATAAGTATATATACTAAAAAAATGGGAAATATAATTTTTAAAAATAAGAGTCAAATAGATAAAGCTTCAGAAAAGCGTTTAAGTGTTGATGTTGAATCAATATTAACAGAAGTTTTAAAACCAAATGTAAGTGAATCTGTAAATGAAAGAGAAAGACATAATAGTTTAGAAACAAATAATGATTTAGTAGAAGTTGTTTTAAGTGAAGAAGAAATAATAAGAGTTCACGTTGAAGATTTAGTAAATCAAATAGCTAATGTAAATTTAAGTAGAGAATCTGAAGAAAAAATAATTGAAAATAATATTAAAGCAATTCTTGAAGAAATAAAAGAAGACCATAAAAAAACCAGATATGATTCATTTGAAACAATAAATGAATCAGAAGAAGAAAAAGAAGTAATAGAAGCAACTGGAATTGCTAAAATTTTATATAATCCAAATTTAAGGCTTCGTGAAGAAGTACTTAAAAATTTAGAAGTTGTTGAAACATCAGAACCAGTTATTGAACAAGAAGCAGTTATTGAAGCTAAATCTGAAGTTATTGAAACATCAGAATCAGTTGTTCAACCTGAAGTAGTTGAATCAGAAGTAGTTGTTGAATCAGAAGTAGTTGTTGAATCAGAAGTAGTTGTTGAATCAGAAGTAGTTGTTGAATCTGAACCAGTTGTTGAATCAGAAGTAGTTGTTGAATCTGAACCAGTTGTTGAATCTGAACCAGTTGTTGAATCTGAACCAGTTATTGAATCTGAGCCAATTGTTGAATCTGAACCAATTGTTGAATCTGAACCAGTTGTTGAATCTGAACCAGTTGTTGAATCTGAACCAGTTGTTGAATCAGGAGTAGTTAGTGAATCTGAGCCAGTTATTGAACCAGAATCAGTTGTTGAATCTGAACCAGTTGTTGAATCAGGAGTAGTTAGTGAATCTGAGCCAGTTATTAAACCAGAATCAGTTGTTGAATCAGAAGCAGTTGTTGAACCAGAAGCAGTTGTTGAAGAACCAGAAGCAGTTGTTGAACCAGAAGCAGTTGTTGAAGAACCAGAAGCAGTTGTTGAATCAGGAGTAGTTAGTGAATCTGAACCAGTTGTTGAATCAGGAGTAGTTAGTGAATCTGAGCCAGTTATTGAACCAGAATCAGTTGTTGAACCAGAATCAGTTGTTGAATCAGGAGTAGTTGGTGAATCTGAGCCAGTTATTGAACCAGAAGCAGTTATTGAACCAGAAGCAATTGTTGAACCAGAAGCAGTTGTTGAAGAAGAAGATAAAGTAGTTGAATCAGAAGGAGTTGTTCAAGAATAAAATTATTTTTAATAAATAAAGGTTAAAAAAATTAAAAAGATTCTATAAATATAATAGTAATTATAGAATAAGAGTAAAAATGATAATTAAAATAATATTTTGTATATTTTTATTTGTAAATTTATATAAAATGGGAATAAAATATTTTGAAGAATTTTTATCATATGTATCATTAATATTTTTAAATTTAGCTGGTTTTAAAGTAAATATTGAATCATTAAAAAATGTACCAAGTAAAAGTGTAATAGTAATGAGTCATACATCAATATATGATTTTATATTTTGTTCAATGATATATCATGCTTTTTTTAAAAATCGCATAAATATATATATAATGATGAAGGAAGAGTTTGGAATTCCGGCAAAGGATGTATGTACACAATTTTTTCCATATACACATATTATACCAATCAATAATGAAGCACAAAGTAGTCAAAATGTTGTAAATATAGTTGTAAATGAATTAAAAGATGCACACGATTATGCTTTATGTATAGCTCCGGAAGGAACGCGACGCAGTGTAGAGCGAATAAGGAGTGGATTTTATTATATAGCAAAAGATTTAAAGATTCCGGTAGTATATTGTGGAATCGATTTTTCTAAAAAGTTAATTCAATTTGAAACACCACGAAAAATGGGAAATGATGTTAATGAAGAGAAAAAGTGGTTTATAGAAATGTGTCGAAAATATACACCGTTATATCCTGAACATTGTTATTATACAAATAATTATTATACATCATTAAAGTGTGATGAAGATAATTCAACATATGTATTTAATCAAAATAATCCATTATTTAATCAAAAGATTCAACAAAATCAACAAAATCATGATAATAATTCGGAAGTATCATCGTTATCAGGAAATAGTAATATAATGAATCAATTAGATAAAAAGATAAAAAAGCGAAATCATACAAATCATAATTCTCCTATATCTTATTTTGAAATGGAAAATCCAATGTTACAAAATAAAAATAATAATGATTCAGATTCTGATTCATATATGTCGCAAATAAGTACTTATGAATAAATTATGCTAATAAATAAAATTTTTTATTATTTTTTCAGTATTTATTTTCATTCATATTAAATTATTCTAATAATAAAAAATATTATTAAAATATTATAAAAATAAAAAGGGAAGTTCGATATTTAATCTTAACTTACCTATAAATAGGTAAGTTTGATTAATAACCTTTGGGAAAGAAACCGATATTTTATCTTACTAATCCCACAAGTGGGATTAGTAAGATAAATAACCCTTTGGTAGGTTTCTTTCTTAGAAGAAATTATCATCTTCATCGTCATCATTAATAAGTTGAGCTTGAGTATCAATTAAATCAGTAAATTGATTATGTAATTGTAAATCAAAAATCTCAAATGATTCAATTAAAGTGTTAAATTTTTTTAATATAAAAACAATATTAGGATTATCAATATAAATTTCACTTAAATTCATAATAATTTTATTAAAATTATTTTCAAGAAGTTTAATATCTTTTTTATTATGCTTTTTATTTTTCATAGCTTTATCCTCATCTTCAAAGATTGATCTTAGAAAAATTTCATAAATTTCATCACGCATATTAGATTCAGAGAATCTATAAATAACTTCATATAATATATTACTTTTATCATCTTCTTGTGATTTATTATAAATATTTAACATATTAGTACTATTATTTTTTTTCTTTTCATTAATAAACTTTTCAACAATAGTTAACTCTTGAATATGTTCATTAATATTATTTTTAGATAAAGTTTCTACGAATTTTTTCTTTTCTTTTAATATATCTTTACAATCTGCTAAAAAGTATTTTGTTCTTAAATTAAAAGAAGGTAAATTTTCTATTTGAGTTATATAATTATAATATTCATCAAAAATAGGTACTTTAAAATAATCTTTTATATTATTTTTATCTTTATATGAGTCCATAATTTTAAATATATTTAAAATGCCATCAATTTCAATAGATGAAATATTTGTTTCCATATCATTCATATGAAAAAGTTTCATAATAACCAAATGTAGTATATCAACATTAATATATTTTTCATTATACATAATTCCTAAGATTTCAATAATAACCATAAATTGACGTTTATGTAAGAAGAATTCTTCATCATTATCAATATGAGTAAAATCAACATTTTTATGAATAAATAATTCTTGAATATAATTCATAAAATATTTCTTAAAATTTAATGTATAATAAATATTCATTTTAGCATCCATTTCACTATTAAATGGTCCGTAATCTTTATTAATATTATCATATTTGGAGCACCAATAATATTTTTTATTAACTTCTTTAATAATTGCTAAATTATAATGAATTTGGCGATTACACCAAATTTTATTACAAAGTTGAATATATAAATGTTGATATTTATTATCCATAACACATTTATCAACAATTTTTTTTGAAATTATTCCAAAATAAAAAATATCTTCAATATTAATTAATTCATTCATAAAATCAACACTAATTTTCTTATAAGTTTCATCACAAATTTTATTTAAATATGATTCAATTAATGAATTTAATTTTTCATTATTGCTTTGAGGAACGTGTGAATTCCAAACTTTCGAATTTTTTTGTTTTTGAAAGTTATTAATATTATATGAATATCCTCCATTATGATTTCCTTTTTTATTTTTACTATTTAACATCATTTGTGTTTTTTTAAAATCTTCTTCTTCAGCTTTTTTATAAAGATTAATAAAATTACAAAAATTGTCAATTTTATCATCAAAAATAGGGTCATTATTCATATTTTTATTTTTAAAATAAAGATTATCATCAAATGATTTAATATGATTTTCATAATCAGAATATTTTAGAAAATTATTTTCTAAAGATTGATATGATAAAGATACGGACATGATAAAAGATGATAAAAATAAAACGAATATCTATTTTATAATATTAAAATATAAAAATATTCAAATTTTTACTTACTTAATTATTTATATATATAAATAATTTCTTTATATAGAAAATAAATTATAATTTATATATATAAATTTTATTAAAAATATTTTAGTATAATTGTTAAAATATTTTTTATTTAAAAAAAAATAAAAAAATGAAAAAGGGAATATAAAAAGAAAATATATATTATAAATAATATTACTAAATAATATATATCATACATTTTTTTAAAAATGGAAAATATTTATTTTAATACACTTATTAAAAAAGATGTTGTTATTGAACCGAAATATTTAACAACTCAAATAGATGATTATATATTAAAAGTATTAAAAAAAAAATATGAAGGAAAATGTCTTCATGAAGGATATGTTAAAGAAGACTCAATAGCAATCGAAAAAAAGAGTGCTGGACTTCTTTATGGTAGTCATTTTACAGGTGAAATGACGTATACAATATTATTTAGAGCGGAAGTATGTAATCCGGTAGCTGGAAATGTAATTAAATTTGAGGTTCAAAGTAAAAATCAAATGTGTTTAAGAGGAGTATTAGGACCAATGGAAATTGTAATACCAAAAGAGATGGCTATTGATAATCCGAATGAATTAAAATTAATAAATAGTTATCAAATAGGTGATACAATTAAGGCGGAAGTAATAAAATCACGATTTTTTCCAGATGGTAAAAATATAAGAGTAATTGCGAAAGTATTATCATCTGAAAATAATAACAATAAGAATAAAAATAATAAAACATTTATTTCATCAGAAATAAATATAGATGATGAAGAAATGCCAAATACACTTTTACAAAATGTAAATGTAGAAGAAGCAAGTGATGAAGAAAGTGTTTCAAGTGATGAAGAAAGTACAAGTGAAGAAGATGAAAGTGAAGAAGAAAGTATGGGAGAAGATATTGAATTATCAGATAGTGATAATGAACAATTTAATGATGACGTTGAAAATGTAAAAGATGTTATAATGAAAAATCCAAATGAAGAAAATGTAAGTGATGAAGAAGAAGAAAATTATGAAGAAGATGTTGAAGATGAGGAAACTTCAGATAATGAAGGAGGAGATGATGAATACTAATAGAAAACCTACGGTGCTCCAATATTCCATCTAACAATCAAAGATTGTTGATGGATAAACCTTGTGTACCTTTCCCTTATTAATTAAATAATATTTTTACAAACATTATTATAAACATTTAATAAATAATTATATAAACAATATTTCTTCTCGATTAAATTATAAAAAAAAATATATTTTTATATATTAAATATTAAAACAAACAATAAATTATGAATATTTTTAGTATTCAAGAAGATATAGATGAATTAGAAGAAGAAGTCGATTTTGACAACAATAACTTTTTTGAAAATGACAAAATCTTTAATATTTCACATGAATTAATGTTAAAAAAACAACGAAATCGTGAATTATATTTAAGTAAAAAAAAGTTAATGGAATCTGTAAAAAAATTATCAAAAGATGAAATTATAGAAATATTTAAAATATTTTTAGATAATAATATACCTTATTCAGAAAATAATAATGGAATATTTATTAATTTAAATAATGTTAAAGAAAAAACATTAAACGAAATTAATAAATATATTGATTATATTGAAATAAAAAAGAATGATTTAATAGAAAGTGAAATTAAAGTAAATGAACAGAAAGAATTATTAGGAACAACTAATAAAATAGTTGTAGATAATTTTGAAGTAAATAAAACAATATATAAAGAATATGAATTTCAAGAAAATCATGAACAAATATTAAATAATAAAATAAATGATTGTTTAAAAAATATTTCATCCAATGATGATGATACATCAAAATTATCTTTAAAACGTAAAAAAAATAAATATCATGGAAATATGGCAAAATTAATTAATTCATTTAAAGAACCGAAAGAAAAAAATCCAAATAAACAAAATAAACATAAAAGTTATAGTGAAGAAAAATAAGATTGGGAACCTAAGGTTCCCAATGGCCCTCCTCTTTTTATTAACAAATTATTTTTTATTAACAAATTATTTTTTTATTAACAAATTATTTTTTATTAACAAATTATTTTTTATTAACAAATTAATAAAAATAATAAAAAAAGAAGGGCCATTAAGAACCTAAGTTTCTTAATATAAAAGGGAAGTTCATAAGAAACCGTAGGTTTCTTATACTGTAGGTTTCTTATTCTTATTCTTATAATGAATTTACTATTTTATATAACAGTTTTACTATTACCTTTATACGCATTTTCCCAAAATAATGCTCTGTATAATAGTTCTTATTTGCGATCATTAGAAAAAATTGAAGAAGAAAATGTAATAAATTATTATGTTAATCTTGGTTTACATACTATTGAAAATATGATGATAACATACGCAAGTAATGGATATAATGAAGTATCAATAAGTGATTGTAATGAACAAATTTTAATACAAAATAATAATTTATATAATGATTTAACACCGAAAGATTATAATTATTTAAGACCAATCATTATTGAAGAAATTGAATTAAAAATAAATAAAGAATTATGTAGTGATTGTGTAGTAAAAAAAAATAAAGTAAATAATTGTATTAAATACACTTTACTTTGGTAAAAAATAATATATAAAAATAATATAAAAATGATTTATTATTTAATAAAATAATAAAAATGATTTTAAAAATAAAAGGATATAAAGTACTTTATAATAAAGTATATTAAATATCTTTTTATAATAAAATGTTAAGTATTGAAAATATATTAAATACATTAAACACCTTAAAGATTAAACAATATAGTTTGCCAAAAAGTATATTGTTAGATTATGATAAATATGAAATAGAAAATGAATCATCTTATTTAGCTCATATTGAATCAATTGATTATAATGTTGTATCCTTAGAAGATAATAATAAAGTACATAATAAAGTCCAAAATAATAAAACTTTTTCTGATATGAAATTAATTAAAACATACAAATCAATTCAAGATATTATAGGTAATTGTTCAACAACATATGTACATTCTAAAAGTAATCAATCATTAAATTATCGTTTTTTAGAATCAATTTTTACAATTATTGAGCATTCATTTATTATGAATAATTATACTGATAAGCAATTTATTATGACACAATGGATAAAAAAATTAGATGATGAACTACTAAGTAATGAAAAATATTATGAATTTAATTATGGTAAAAATAGAAAAATGAAGCGAGAAAATTTACTATTGTCAATAAATCAAGCATATATGAATAAATGTGATTATGAAATTTTTGATAACTTTGTACAATATAATGCTGATATGCTAAATATATCATTATTTGTATTAAATATGAAACATGGAAATATAGATTTTGAAGAATCAAAAGTATTTCATTACAAAAATATTTTTAATCCACTGAATCCTGTTGCTATAATGATTTATGATAATGGTATATATTATCCAGTTATAAGAAATAAGGAAAATGATAATTCTTTATTTAATTATAAATTAGAAGATGATAGATCAATATTAACAAAATTATATAAATATATGAAGTATAATGATTTTGATATTGAAAAACTTGTTAAATTAAGTAATCAAAATATTAAAGAAAAAGAAGAAAAAGAAGAAGTTAAAGAAGAAGTTAAAGAAGAAGTTAAAGAAGAAGTTAAAGAAATTAAGGAAGAAATTAAAGAAGAGGTTATAGAAAAATATATTAAAAATGAGTGTATTAAAAATAAATATGAAAAACTAAAACTTGAAAAATTAAAAATTGAAGAATTACGTGATATTGCTAATAATGAAAATATACCTATACAAAAATTATCAGAAAAAAGTGGTAAATATATAAATAAGATTAAAAATGAATTAATAGAAGATATTTTAAATATTAAAAATATGTTTACTATTTTTGAGAAAGAAGTAAAAGAAGAAGTAAAAGAAGAAGTAAAAGAAGAAGTTAAAGAAGAAGTTAAAGAAGAGGTTAAAGAAGAAAAATATAATGAGAAAATGTTAGAAAAAATGAAAATGGATGAAATTAAAACATTATGTATAAATAAAAATATTTCTTTAACAAAAAAATCAGAAAAAACAAATAAAGATATTAATAAACTAAAAGCTGAACTTATTAATGATTTATTACAAATTATATAATTTATATTTTATTTATTAATCTTTTAATTTATCTTTTAATCTTTATAAAAAATATATTTTTTAATATAAAGAACTTAAAATAATATAATAATAATATAGTATTATTATATTTCAAAAAAAATGGAAATTGAAAATTCGTATTATAATAAAGTTAAATCGTTTATTCAAAGTGCAAATGAAAAAAACGATATTGAATTTGAAGTACGTTTTTGGAATGAAAATTATGAAAAAATAGAAATAAATGAAGAAAAATTTAAGAAAATTTTTGAATATTATACATTTAGTAAAATAAACGATGGTCTTGAATGTAAATATGAAATGAGTTCATCATTAGATGTAAATATACATATGGAAGGAAATAACTCAAATTCAAATATTACACGTACTCGTTTAAGCATAAATGATTCAAATCATATTAAAAAGTATTGGCTTCAAAATAATTTAACAGATATACCATATAAAATTATTGAAAAGAAGCATTTAGAGCGATTAGATATTAAAGAATATTATTTACGAGTATCATTAAATGATGAAATAGCTGAAGAAAATATATTTGAAAAAAATAAAACTCAATTATTAAATGAATCAAATAATGTGAATAAAAATTCGAAGTTAAATAAAATGTTTCGATTAAAAAATCGTTATAATATTACGAGTGAAGATGGTTTATTTTTAATTGATTTAACGACACTTAAAAGTGGAGTAGGTAAAACATTTAGAGATGCAAATGTATTAAAATCGTTTCCAACATATGAGATTGAAATAGAGTATATTGGAAATAAAGATGAATCACTAAAAAATAAATATAGTAGTGATGATGTAGTAAAAAAATTATTTGAACATGTACATAATATATTATCAATAATGAATGATAGTGATTTTATATTAAAACAAAGTATTAAAAGCGCAATTATAAATTCATTTACATCTTTAGTAAATACGAAAACATTAAATAATGAAAAAGGTGGTTCATTATTAGCAAATCCAGTAACATTACATCGTAGTAATATAATTAAAAGTAGTAATACAATGAATATATTAAATAGATATAGTGTATCATTAAAGGCGGATGGAGTGCGTCATATTGCTTATGTATTACCATCACAAAAAGCTGAATTAAATGGTAATATTTATTTAATTGATATAAATAATAATATAATTGATACAGGATTAAAGGATGAGAAATATGTAAATAGTGTAGTAGAAGGTGAATATGTAAAATTAGCAAGTAATGGGGCTTATGAATTTTTTGCGTATGATATGTTATTTGATCGTGGGAATGATATAAGAAATAAGCAATATTATAATACATATAAAGAAGAGCGTTTATATAGTCGTTCGAGATATTTAGAGCTTTTTATAAATTCAAGTGGACGAAAGGAGCGACTATCTACAATAGTAAAAATAAATCGTAAAGCATTTAGTGTATCAGTAAATCCAGATGGAACAGATATTATTGAAAAAGCAAACGCAATGTGGAAAAGTCGTGAATCACAACCATTTTTTGTGGATGGTATGATATTTACACCAATGTACGACCATTATCCATTAAAAGGTGGTAGTTGGTATGCGTTATTTAAATGGAAACCACCAAAATTAAATACAATAGATTTTTTAATAGAAGTTGTTAAAAATGATTATGGAAGTGAAATGAAATTTCCTCATTTAGAATCGCAATTAAATGAAGATGGTACTATAAATAATGTATTAAAACAATATAAAAAAATTCGTTTATATGTAGGAACCTTAAAAGATTCTTTTAATGAAAAGAGTCATAAAATGAGTAAGAAAAAATACAAAACATTATTTAATCCATATGATTTAGATGAAGCTGGTGCTGAAGCATATAATACGTGTTATGTATTTATTGATGAAAATGATAAAATCATTTGTGAAGATCCAATAACAGGTGAAAAAGATGTTGTAAATGATGATACAATTATTGAATTTGGTTTTGACTCGACACGAGAAAAAGGTTTTCAATGGGTACCATATAGAGTGCGTTATGATAAGACAACATCATATAAAAATAATCGTTTTGTATTTGGTAACTTTGATAAAATTGCGAATGATATATTTAGATCATTACAATATCCAGTAACAGAGGAAATGGTAACAATTTATGGGAAAGTACCATTAGATGATACAGGAGCAGGTGCTGTAAATGCTCCATATTATGCTTCATTAAAAGATGGAAATATGGAAAATAATGCGTCACGTTTACCATATCAAAATTTCCATAATCATCATATTAAATCATCATTATTTAAACAAGTAAATCCATCCATAATGGCTGGAAGTAGTATGATGGGAGGTAAGCTTCTTGATTTATGTTGTGGTAAAGGAGTTGATATGAAAAAGATTAAACCGGCATTATATGCGGAAGTGGTTGGAATAGATATTGATTATGATAATATTAAATTTGCTCAACAATTTTATGATAAAACAATGCCTAAACCAAAACCGAAAGCATATTTTGTACGAGGTGATGCTGGTAAATTAATATTTCCAAATCAAGATTGTGCGTTTGATGAATCTGGTAAAATACAATTACGAAAGTTTATACAAACAAAGTATTATTTTGATGTAGTAAATATACAATTTGCTTTACATTATTTCTTTGAAAATGAAATTCGTTTAAGAAGTTTATTACAAAACGCGAATGACAATCTTAAAATTGGTGGTTATTTTATTGGTACATCGTTTGATGGTGAACGTGTTCATCAATTATTAAAAGGTGTAAATGAAGTGGAAGGTAAAACATATGGAGGTGAAACATTATGGAAGATTCAAAAGAAGTATAGTACAACACGTATGAGTTTTGATTCAACGAAACCAAATTTTGGAAAACAAATAGATGTATTAGTAAAGAGTATAGGAAATGTACATAGTGAATATTTAGTAAATTACAATTATTTAGATGCTATATTAGAAGAATATGGATTTGTAAAAGTAATGGTAAAACCATTTTCACAATATCATGAAGAGTTATTAAAAGGCCAATATGAAAATAGTCACGAAAATGGAGATTTAAATCGTAATATTGATCAAGCTAAAAAAATGAGTTCAGAAGAACAAAAGTTTAGTTTCTTAAATAATGCTTTTGTTTATAAGAAGGTAAGTAATACACCAGATACCTTATTTAAGAAATTAGTTAAAATGATTGAAGATCAAGTTAAAAAAACTAAGAAAAAAGATATTCATGATGAAGATGTTGAAATATTAGATAATGAAACAGCTCATTTAGTAATTGAATCTGAACATATGAATAATGAAGAAGCTTCTAATATTAAACCATCTAATCTAGAAAAAAATGATGCATCATTTGTTGATTCTGAAACATCAAGTAATGTTAATAACGCATCATTTGTTGATTCTGAAACATCAAGTAATGTTAATAATGCATCATTTGTTGATTCTGAAACATCAAGTAATGTTAATAATGCATCATTTGTTGATTCTGAAACATCAAGTAATGTTAATAACGCATCATTTATAAATTCAGAAGTATCAAATAGTATTGATTCGGAAGAAAATGAATTAGAACTAAATAATAAAAAAGAAGTAAGTGGTGGTCGAAAGAAAGTAATAAAAAAAAGTAAAAAAGATTTAGTAAAAAAGATAAAAAAATAAGAATAAAAATATAAAAATATAAAAATATAAAATGTTAGTTCAAAATAATTAATAAAAATGATATCTTAATATAATAAATTTTTTTAAATAAATTTTAAAAAAAAATGGATTATTTATATATACATAAAAATAATAATATAAATGATCATATAGTTATTGATAATATAAAGCTTGAATGGAAACCAAAAAAACAATCGTTATTATTTAAAAATTATTATGAAGAAATAAGTAAAAAAAAAGAAGAAATAGATACATTAGAAAATAATGAAATATGGGATAAAATGAAAAAAA
>JACCDW011095965.1_pt1 | contig 19901 bp, 17 predicted proteins | sample 7449781 | NCBI WGS metagenome assembly JACCDW01 (sample SAMN15323449, study PRJNA562643) | freshwater metagenome | isolation source: river surface water | place: USA:Blue River Watershed | collected 2017-08-18
ACATTGCCAAGCTGCGTGCAGAAGGGACCACAGTACCTCCTCGCGAGCTGATGAAGGTTGCTGCAGCAGCATGGAAGGAGCTTAGCAAGGCTGAACAGGAGCAGTACAAGACAGTCATCGCTTCTGACGAGGAGTAAATAACAAAATAATTAAAAAGTCCAAGATCATCTAAAAATGATTTTGGCATTTACTTCATAAGATTACAAGGTTCACATTGAGTTGACAGCAATATCTTCTGATGAGGAGTAAATAAAATACCAAAAAAGTCCAAGATCATCTATAAATGATTTTGGAATTTATATTATGATACTATCATCCTATCCTTTGTGTTTATGTAGCAATATTGTCTGCTATATTTACTGTAGATTGTTCAAGATATATTAATATGTATTCAATAAATAACAACATAATATGGATTATCAATGGTTTGTTATTGTTGGAGGAATATTTTCTTTTGGCATGTCATGGGGAATTGGTGCCAATGATGTTGCCAATTCTTTTGCCACATCTATAGGTTCAAAGACTTTGACATTATTTCAAGCTTGCTGTATTGCAGCATGTTTAGAGTTTACAGGATCTATATCACTAGGTGGAGAAGTTTCAAAGACAATTGCTAGTTCAATTGCTAATATAGATGTATATCAAAATGATCCCGAGTTCTTTGCATATGGTATGTTATGTTCGCTTCTTTCATCTACTCTATGGGTCTTTATTGCATCTTATTATGGTCTTGCTGTTTCAACTACCCATTCAATCATAGGATCTGTAATAGGTTTCACACTTGTCTGGAAAGGATCTGATGCAATCATTTGGATGCAATCAACTGATGAATTTCCTTTTGTCAAAGGAATTGTTCCTATTGTAGTTTCCTGGTTTACATCACCAATAATGTCATGTATTATATCTGCTATGATATATGCTTCTAACAGATATTTCATATTACGAAATAACAACAGTTCTCAGATGGTATATTATGCTCTTCCTCCATTAGTTCTGATATCAGTCTTTATCAATTTATTTTTTATTTTATATAAAGGTGCCAAAGCAGAACTGCATTGGGATGCCAATCAAGCAGCATGGGTCTCTACTATAATAGCTACCGGCATCAGCCTATTATCTGCAATAATAGGTATACCATTGATAAAATGGCGTATCGGCAATAAGAAGACCGAAAATTTAGAAAATCCCCCACAACATCATAATGTACTGTTGCAACTTGCTAACATAAGCATGCCAGATGTACAAATAGAACAAAAGAATCACGTTGAAATCTTCCCTGAAGAAACTGAAAATGTCTATAAATATCTTCAAGTATTCTCATCATCTTGTGTAGCTTTTGCTCATGGTGCCAATGATGTTGCTAATGCAATTGGCCCTTATGCAGCTATATGGTATATTTATGAAAATTCAGCAATTCATAATACTGTTACCACACCAAAATGGATGCTTGCTATGGGTGGTGCTGGTATTGTTATTGGATTATGGACATATGGTTACAAAGTTATCAAGTCATTGGGAGGAGAATTATGTGCATTGAGTCCATCGCGTGGCTATAGTGCAGAATTAGCAACAGCTCTCACAGTCTCATTTGCATCTGTCTATGGTATACCCATCTCTACTACACATTGCATTGTTGGTGCAGAAATAGGTATTGGTATGTTGGAAAATATTAAAACTGGTGTTAATTGGAAATTATTTGCAAAGACATTTGCAGCATGGATTTTCACATTGATCATTACAGGACTTATGAGTGCATTATTTTTTTCACAAGGAATATATTCACCATCAAAACAAATGTTGAGCGACTTATTGTACTATGAATCTCATATCAAAACCATAGTACATTATAAAAATAATAGCATAAATTTATCTAGCATAGATAAAACTGTTCTTATTCAATATTTAAATGATTCAATACCTATTTAAGAGTGGTTTTGATAATATAAAAAATATTTTTTTTGTTTTTTTATTATTATGATATGATATTACATTTACAACAATCCATTCAAGACAGTAAGGCACAATGCAGCTCTCTCACTGATGTCATATCCGACGTTTGTAGCCAGATATGTGATCAACAATTTAAGATTTTTAACATTATTGCAATGACATAAGTAATAGTAAACATCCTTCTGTCGTAGCATTACTCCTGCATGATCATATTGTTGCCTATGTCTCAGCTGTGCAAGGTGGAAACGAATAACAGGTGGAAACTGTTTGTCTAACTCTTTGTTCATCTTGAATCTATTGATCTTTGGATTATATGTAGTAGTAGCTACATACAATTTGTAGAGTACATCCCTCAATGTAGAAATGATAGTATGAACTATATATGTAGCATCAAGTTTATTACCTTTGTCATCGTGTGGCAGTTGCAAATTTGGAACATATGTTTTGATATAATCATTGATCTTGTAATCCTTCCTGTTCTTCATATAAACCATCAGGATGTTATGCCAGACATTGGGATTACAAGGATCCGTTTCTTCCTTCAAATCAATATGATTTGGAGAAATCTTGAACAGTCTTGTACCTTGATCTGTTAGCCTCTTCACTATGAATCCATAGCTGTTGTTGCTATTGGTGTATGCAAATGCTTCATTAAGGTTACTGAAATATTCTGGATATTGCAAACCAATGGTACTAAATGGCTTTCCACGTATATCAATCTCCTCCAAAGTGTATCGGTTCTTTGAATTAATGTGAAACAGAATCTTGTAACCAGGTCCCCATTTATTTGTATAATCTATGATATGTGAGTTCTCTGCATGGACCATCACAAATTCATATGCAACTGTAGGATCCAAATTAGATGTAAACAGATGTCTTAGCTTTGCAGAGATCTCTTCCAGACTTCCATGAGTCACCTCATCGTCTGTGAAATGATTCCTGAAGAATCCCATCAGAATCTCATCCAACATGTACCCATGTGATTTGTTTGGATTATTGAACTTGGAATAGTTAATATCAGAGCAACTGCTTGTACCGAAATGCCATACATTGTTGTAATTATAAACTGTGATCATTGTACCATCATAGGCCTCTTGATATTGATCAAGCTCATTTATTTCCTTGGCATACTCCTCTAGAGTCACTCGCTCAGGAATGCTGTAAGAATATGACACAATCACATTGTTATTCACAGACAGGCTGAAGTCCAAGACTATGCTCCTACATTGTTCATACAGATTCTTGTAACGCCCTACATCCTCACGTTTATATGTATTATGCAAGAGGACTAGATTCTGTAAGTTCTCATCATCTTTGAACTTTTTAACTTGGATGGCTGGCCACAAATGATGCTTCTTCAAAACCTTGATCAGACAATTGGCATGCGTATCCTTCACCATTAGACTGTCATAAAGACAATATGTTTGCTTGATCAGCTCATAAATGTTCTCGGGCATCTGGAAGTCAGTCATGCTGTTCTTTGCTAACCTATATGTTAATAATCTTTATATAGCTTTGTCATTTTTTTCTTCTTAATAGTGAGGTAGCCTACAAAATTATTTTTTACTTGTATGATAATGTATGATATTATTTATGATATTATTTAGGTATTGATCATTTGCATATAGATGGATACGTTTTGAATCATGATCATATATCACATAAAAATATTTATTTTTTAATAGATTATCAATATCATACATGATATTTTTGTAACTAATCAAATCAATGTACTCACATGATATGATATCAGCCAAAATACTTATATTTGTCATAAAATATTGATTCATAAGCTTCACTGTATACGAATTATAAACATGTAGCACCTTGCAACAAGATACTCTTGGCCTTTGTACAAGTCTCAGGATGTAGAAACATATACACATGCACCCTACATTACAACACTATATAAAGATTTTATTCATCATGATAATTAGGTTAATATGAAAAGGAAATCTGATGAAGTGACAAAAGAAAATGATAAGGAATTTGTCCAAGATGGCTTAAGCACAGTTGACATCAGAAAGACTATACAACACATTCGCACATATATTGAAAAGGATGGAGCTGCAACCCTACAAAATAGAATTGAGCAACTTAAAATAGATCATGCATTCTTTGCAGAAAGATATCCCATGCTATTTGAAATGGCCACACGTCAGGCATTTGATTACAATCATCTCAATTATTTTCTGAGAATGCGTGACAGCATCATTCAAGATAAATTATCTTCTGATGATGCATCTAAGATAGTAGGAAAAGAATGGTTTGACAAATTTGTTGACGTTTCAAAGTTGGACAAAAAGAAATAAAATATTTTTTGTAATTTATTAGTAAGTATGACCTCAACTTATAAATACCTAGATTCATCTCAGAATGTTGGCATGCCACTACCACAAGCAAACGCAGGTCTGTATGCTGATTTGCCTTATACTCAGGGTGAAAGAAGCAAAACATATACAAGAAAACATATTCAACCAGATGCTGTAACATATTCACAGCATTATTTTGAACTTGCTAGGCATCATATTCCAACTGGAATAAGACCAGGGAACAATACACTGACTGTAAATCCTTACTCATTTTCTCAAAAGGATTACAACAGACTATGTTACAAATCATAAAGATACATTTGGCAATTGTTTTTTTATATGGATTTTATTTTCATCAATTACCTTACATATATATTCATATGCATCATCAACTTGTTCAAAGGTAATACCACCTGTAATAAGAATGCTGCCACTTTCAAATATGGCTATTGTAACCTTCTTACAATTTCCATCCCCATGGCCTGAATTCTTACCAAAGCAATTCTGTGTACATATACATTTGCCATTTTTATCATTATGTGATGTGTTCCAGAAATATTCTAGCTTAACTCCTTGATAAATGCCAGGTTGAAAACTGCTTTTATTGTTATATTTTTCACTGATCAAGATGTTATGCAGTTCCTTGCGTTTTATATAGAACCTGTTAAGATGCCCTGTATCTTGATATACCTTGAAATCGCTATTAATCATCCTGATCTTGAAATTGTTGTACTCAAGCAAATCAAGTATACTGTCATTATCTGACAATGGCAACATGCTACTCAGGAGTTTTTGATCAATATTGTTATAGATTCTTTTTATATTTTTTATAATTTCATTTCCTATGATCATTGGATCATTTGTATTTTTAATACCAGTCAATTGTATGTTTCCATTCTTGAAAATTTTGATGTTTGGCATATAGTCTGAATTAAATTTGAATATGACTGTAATCTGATTGTCAAATCTACACTTCTTTGTAGATACTGTTTTGGACTTCCTCCTTCGCTTAGGGTAGACCCCTCTGCTATTTTCACTGTCATCCTTCAGATACTGAATCCATATGAAAGACATATCTTTATTATCAATAGCTATATAATTGTAGAGCAAACATAAGTCAATATTAACATGTCTTCCTATATCCGCATTACACGTTATGGTGGACACTCTATATGGTGTAAAATAAATCTCACTAGCTTCTGAACTCTGCATACTTAAGAACATATATATAAGAATATATAATCCTTATATCATTTTTTCTGTTTCACAGATATTATGTATTCCTGACATATGATGTATTTACAATCTCATATCCTGTTGAAATAGATATCATGGGAGGCAGATTTAGAATGTGGGTTGTCTCATTATTTTTATGCATTTTGCGAAATTCATCTATTGACAAATATCCATGAAACATCTTCAAAAGATATCTAGAGGGCGCTGGCCTTATGAAATATGGTATTCCATATCTTTTTGCAAGCATCTGTATCATGCTGTTGATTTCCCAAACTTTATCACAACCGTTGTAAGAAGCAAAGTTGTATGCATTGGCACACTGCAATGAGCAAAAAGAGCCATACAACATATATGTATCATTTATGCTATCATAATTGATTGGCATACCATACACTTTATAATCAATATTATGACAACACCAAAAACAACAAATATTCTTGTGATCCATATCATCTCTATCTGTCACATCATCTGTTTTATTTTGATTATTAATTTTATTGAATTCATCATCCAAAAAACAACAGTTGCGTTCATATGGAATGGGATCATTCGTATGTTCTGATGATTTCTCACTGTTTGTTATCTTATCAATGTGATGCTGTGTTAATGGCAATTGTAATACAATATGTTCATCTTTGGTATTCATATTCTTAACCATTGTATTTAATAATGTCTTTTTGTTCTTTTTTGTATCATTTCCAGCATTATCGTTCGTTTTCTGTTTTCTAGGCATATGGGGTTGTTATCTTTATATGCATTTTAGGTTTATATGCATTTATTTTCTACGAATAAATAAATCCATACTCTTCAAAATCTAGATTATCATCATCATATTCCTCTTGATCATGTAACTGGAAATCTCTTTCACCATCTTGATCATCATCTGGAACCTGAATTACATCAGCCTGTTGCTGTATATTTTCATTATCATCTGCATATGCCTCTCCTAACCCTATCTTCTTCAGCGTGTTCATAAGATTCCTCTCTTCTTGTGTCTTATTATTCATCACACTCAAAATCTTGTTTTTGTTTTGCTCTCGAATGCTGTTAATGAAATTCATATTTTCTTCTGCAGTAGGTATATAAATGGTCCTGAGATATTTCAAAACAGTGTCATATACAGTTTTTGTAACTACATTTGCAAAACTGGCATGTACATCAATACTAGGATACAATATCTTGTTACTTGCTGTAGATGGATTGAATGGAAGACATAGACATTTTGATACTATATAATCCTTTATCCTTTTAATATCCTGAATATTATATTCATTTGCCACTTCTGACATAGCTGTCATATGTGTATTAATTTCCTTTACTGCATCTATGGCTGTTTCAAAGAGCTTATGTTCATTTTCAGTCTCCGCTGGATACTTCTTGAATATATTGAGAAGCATCAATAGGATGTTCTTGTGACTCTTTGCTCGCATAAACAGACCCTCAAATTCTGATGATTTCACACCAGCAGTCTTCAACAGACACTGTAGATTATGTTTAGTATATACATCTGCTTCTTTAGTACTTGAATAAAATAATGTTATCATATCATTTGGCAAGATTGGTGACTTATCATGCATACTATCTAACCATTTATCAAGTCCTGCATCTGTTTCTTCTGAATCCTTTTTATCTTGTAAATGTACTATTTCAGGCAACATGCTGTCCTCTTCAATATTCTCTGGCAGAGGCAAGTACATAGGATATCTAGTCTTCACAGTCTCCCTACGCTTGGCATAAATCTTCTTTGCTGATATAAGATCATTTCTTTTTCCTGCTATCATGTCACTATCTACCACAAATTCTTTGCCTATCTTTTGCAGACAACATCCATGCAAATACTTGTGTATCTTTTTGAATTTATACGCTGGCATATTCATCAGTGCTTCTATATAATCATATAAGACTCTATCCTTCTTTTTATTTGTCAATGTATCTAGCAGTCTCATATAGGTCTCTGCTCCCTTATTCTGTTTTTTGCTCATATTTTCTGCCTTTTCTCGCAAAGATTTGATATGTTCCTCATACTTCTCATGAATGATCTGCATGGCATTCTTCAAAATTTGTGGGCCATTTTCTGAGGCTGAGAAATAAGGATCTTCCATTATCACATCATCTGCAATAGCTGCAATATATGGTAATACACCTTTCTTATTATTTTCTTTCACTAGAGGTTGCCCCTCAATGAGAGACCATTTATCTATATAAGTAACTAACATCTGATTTTCATCAAAAAACAGTACATTGTGAACAATGTCATCCTGAACTTGTAAAACCCACCATGCTATTGCATGCAGTAACATGTTACAAAGATTTTCAACATATTGTCTATTGCATTCGCGCAGATTCTTTATAATATCTGCAGATACTAAGTTGGTAGTCATCACTATTTTTGGCAGCAATTTGATAGCATCCCTAATATTATCATCAGACATCTCAAGACCTGTCAATTGCAACAGAACAAATTTGGTTGGCAATCCTGCAAAATACTTATAGAGTTCATCACATAATCTATCATAGTTCAGTGGCAATTTAGAATCTTGCTGTATTTTGTCGATGACAAGGAGAACAATCTTTAGGCATTCTGTAAAACCTGTTGCATCTCTGTACTTGATTGATAACCAGTATTTTTCAAGATCTTTATTGCCTCTTGATATCATCATGGCTTCATCAACCTCATCAAACTCTGTATCATCATCTGTTATAGCCATACCTTCATAATTTGGATCATTTTTAAAAACATCTGGAATGCCATCATATTGACTATAATCTTCACCTTCCTTGATCTCCTTCAATTCATGATAGAATTCAATGAAATGCAGTTCATTGATGTTCTTGATAGCATCTTTGAGCAGTTTGAAGCGTTCTGTAATGAAATCTAGAGATTCTCTTATGCTTTCAATATCATTATCTGTAATATTTTTCAGTGTATTCACTGCATGGTCTATTATAAGTACATTTCTGTTTGCTGACAAATTATTGATTATGTCTTCGAGTTCCATGTCTCTGTCAACAACTGCCCTGATGATATCATTGATGTTGTTGTAAATCAATGGAGGTGCATTGATATTCATCTTTTCTTCTTGCAATGTACCCACCAGCAATTTATAGTCTTCTTTAACCTTGTCTGAAAAGTTCAGCAATTGTAAAATATTCTTCATTTTATTGAAAAACTCAATCTTATCATTCTTCACTGATAGTTCCTTGATTTTAAATTTTTTGTAGCTTATTTTATCTGGTTTAAGTTGATCCACAATATTCATAAGATGACCTTTCAGCATGCTAAACTCTTCTATATCAATGTCCTCAAGAGATGTGTCAAATGATTTCAATATGGAATCTATTTCATTGTAGTCCAATAAAAACTCATCTGCATCTGGATTCAAATGTTCCAATATAGTCTTCATCTTTGGTTTTATTATCTTAAGCATCTTGTCAAGATCACTATAGGCATCTGATTCAAGATAGTTTATAGATAAAGGTTTGTCTAAATATGATGTTATTTTTGATGATATAGATGATTCTTGTACACTTGTAGGTCTCCTGTAATATGCTGCCAAGACTGGTATATTTGTTATGTCATCGGCAAAAATAGGATAGAAGATATTGATCTTAGTTTCTGAAACATCATTGGTCAGAGCTATAGTTGTCTTCATATGTGGTTTTAGCCTTAGTGAATCAGATTCACTGTCATATGCAAGTGCAAAAAAATATTTATTCTTTTCATTTTGTGCCATTTTGTATTGCAATTTGGAGAGCTTTTTCATGTCATCTGTAAAGGCTTGTATATTGTCTTCCATACAGTCAAAAGACTTTTTACTGGCATCGGAAATGAACACATAGTTTATTACATTTTTCTTGTTGTCCTTGAAAAACATGTCAGCTATCATGTTGGCTTTGTTCGTATTCTTGAAAAAATCATAAAGTTCATTGAAGATCTCCTCATGTGAGAAAGCAATAAATGTAGGATTATCTTTGATGATTTCATCCAATGTCAAGATTTCATAGTAATCTATTTCAGGGAGGTCTTCATCTTCGTATGTTAGAATAGACATATCTATATTCTTTTACTAATTGCAGATAAATAATTACAGCCTCCTATAAAAAATATAGAAATCTCAAGCCTGTAATAACTCCAAATGTCACATGACTTAGTAAATATTTTCAAGAGAATGTATATATTATGTTGCATATTGCATACAAAAGCACACTAAATATAAATACTACTGTAATTTCAGATATGTGAATCAAATATATATCAGATGGATAATATATAATTGAATATAATGCAATTAATAAAATTGATGCAAAAATTTTTGCATCAAATATGCTATCTAAAGTGTAATTCTGCAATATGAATAAAAATACTCCAATATGTAAAAATGCATCTACAATAAACTTTTCCAAACCAACTATCTGATACTCAATATCACCATCATGCAATACAAATTTTCCTGGATTGATATATGAAAAATATAGACCATTAATCATTACAATAAATGTTAAAAATGGCAAGGAAAATATTTTATGAGTGTACTGATGAAATAGTACAAGTATAAATATCCAAACCGTAAAAAAATTATAGAAATTTAACATATATATCTATACATTATTCATATATATATTCATATGATATACTTATTCATAGTCTCCTAACATGACTGACATAATAAACAAAAGCTAAACAATAATGTATGGTTAAAATAGAAATGTATCAGCAAAGGAAGAAGCATAGTCGTGAATATGATCATGATAAAGTAACCAAAATACAGAGATTTTTGAAGAAAACATTGCTGAAAAAATATTATACCCTTGATGAACGGATCAAGTATTTCAATTATGTTCAGAGCTACTTGAATGGTCCTGTTAAAAAAAACTTAGCACAACATGATAAATGTATAGTACCTAAACAGTTTAAGAATAGTTCTGGATTTACTATAGGTGATGTAATAGATTTAGAATACAGGATAGGAATACGTAGCAATTATGGTGTTGTATATAAGACTTCTATTAAAGAAATGCTTGGCAGATTTCCAATAGCCACAAAGTTGATGGAGGTTGATGAAGATAATAAAAAAGAAGTCAATCTAAGTGTTGCAATTTCAAATAATATCATGAAGAAAAAAATATCAAGACATTTTTTATTATGTTACAAATCATACCAATGTGACAGACCAATGAATAATGTTCCTGATATAATAAATAGGAAGAAATACTATCTGGCCTTGAATGAATTGGCATTTGGAGATGTTCATAGTTTGTTCAATGATAGACAGATATATTCTGATCAAAGAACTCTTCTCAATATAGTCTTACAATGTTTCTTATCTATTGTCACTTTTCACAAGATGGGTTACATTCACCAAGATTCTCATTTGGGCAATTTTTTGTATCATATGACTGAGAATAAAACAGGAAATTATCATTATAATGTTCTTGGAACTGACTATTATATAGAGAACTGTGGATATACAATCATGTTGTATGATTTTGGTCTGGTTCAGAAAAATAATGGTATGCGTCCTACATATTATTCTTATTATGACAATGAGTTTATGAATGCACCAGTTCCATTCATCTATGATTATTATGACTATGCAAATATGATGAAAATTTTTGATAGAATAGGATCCAGGCTCTCTGTTTCAATGCAAGTATTCATTGCCAAATGTAGAGCAGCATTCAAACAAAATGTATTTGGCAATGAAGATGAACTTATCAAATATATTTGTGGCATGTTCAGTAGTAGTGAATGTCCATTTGACATCATGAAGACAACTAGTCCTGACAAATCTCAAATAGAGAATGCAAAATCATACATAATAGATGATACTTTGGCATCATATTTACCATCAACACTTTCATCTGCAATATCACCACCACTGCTACCAACACCATCACCAGCAACAAGTGGATTGCCACCAAGACCACCAAAACATTTACAACAAGGAACACGTCCACTTACGTCTCTTACGTCTCTTGGAGCACTAAAATCACGAGCTGCAACAACTGGATCTCCGTCAGCAGCCTTTGTACCAGCATTAACAAACAGACAATCGCGAGCTGCAACAACTGCATCTCCTCCATCAGCCTTTGTACCAGCATTAACAAACAGACAATTGCGAGCTGCAACAACAGGATCTCCTCCATCAGCCTTTGTACCAGCATTAACAAACAGACAATTGCGAGCTGCAACAACAGGATCTCCTCCGTCAGCCTTTGTACCAGCATTAACAAACAGACCATCTCCATTAGCACAATCCAGACAATCGCGAGCTGCAACAATAGGATCTCCTCCATCAGCCTTTAAACCAGCATTAACAAACAGACCATCTCCATTAGCACAATCCAGACAATCGCGAGCTGCAACAACAGGATTGCCACCAAGACCACCAAAGACAAATAGGACATTACATTTACCACAAGGAACACATCCACTTACCTCACCTACGTCACTTACGTCATCAAGAGTTTCACGTAAACGTCAACAATCCAAATCACCTGAAAAGCCATAAAGTCTACCTCATGAAGATGATTTCACAGGTCTAACTCTATGCAGAAAATAGCTCAAATATATTTTGTAATTATCTTGATCATATTTTGAAGATCCATCTTAACATTATATGGCAGCATGTCTAATTGAATATTTGAGTCTGATAGATAAACTATCTGTTTCAGACATATCATCTATTAGTTGAGATATCTGAACTAATAATGCAAAATGTGATTTTTCACCTGATTAAATTAGCCTTCTCAATATAGCTGTTTTCATCTGTACACATCTTCTTGTGTTAGGATCACGTATTTTTTTTGTATCTTTACAAGGCTTCATAGGCCTAGTCTTCTTGTTAGGCCTCACAACATCAGACTTGATAAGATTTCTCTTTATAGCTGTTTGCAATTTGATACATCTTTTTGTCATAGGATCCATAATCTTATCTTCACCACATTCCTTATATCTTCCATAAGATACATATTCAGGTGTCTTAGAATATTTGTAATCCACTATGTCATGATCTTGTTTTTTTATGTATATCAACAACCTATTTCCTTTTGCAAAAGAAAAACATACATCTTTAACAATTTTATTTTTATATATCAAGTCAAGTTTGCAAGCCCTTGCATTCAGACAAAAGGGTACATTCTTCTTCACATTCCATGAAAATTTCATCAATTCACACGGCAACTTATTCAAAACTTTATTGATGATAGCTGCATCATTTGTCTTCAATGTCCATCCATTATATACATACCTATTACCTTTACAGGTTATCCCTGCTATTGCATGATTATTCAATTGTTCATTACAATTTGACAAAATCACACTATCTAAGTCATATTGAACTCCATTATATTTGATAGAATCATTCATAGAACAGACATTTTTAGCATTGTTTGTATCATTGACATAATAATCAGCTACACCATCTTTTTTCATTTTATCATAAAATTTCTTATTGATATCATTATAATTATTGCATCTAACTATGAGTACATCTGGTGTCTCGGCTAATTTGTTTCTTACATATGATGTTTTCTTCAACTTAATATTGCATCGTATTGCATCATTCAGCAATTCACACGATGAAATATGATTGATTCTATCATACACCACCTGATTATTTCCAATATTGTATAACATCATACATGATGCATTCAACAATTTGTAAAATCTCTTGATATATATATCAGATGAAAATCCATCAAAATTAGCTTCTACCATGAACTTCTTCTTATTGTGATCATGCAACAGTTTTAATATTTTCTCAGGTCTAATGTCATCAAAAAATCTGATATCCTTTTCTACATTTTTTGATTTCACATACTTATATTTCAGAATATGCTTGAAAATCTTATAGATCTTGATCTTCATATTCCATGATTTACTAGTTCTCAATATTAAATCTCTGCTCTTCTGACTATAAAGAGTGCACATCAAAATGGCATTGAACCAACATGTTGGACCATATTGTCCCCAATATACCAGACGTTGACAAAAGTCAGTATCAGGCATTTCTATTATTAATATTCAAATTTATTCCTTGAACAATATATATAAATATATATATATTCATATATATAAGAAAAAAATAATATTCCCGATGAGATTTGAACTCATAATCTTTGGTTCATAAGACCAACGCTTTAACCTGGTTAAGCTACGGGAACATGGCTATTTTACCACATACTAATATATAATCAAATCTTTATATACTTTTTCATTCATCAAGATCTTGCATCTACTGCATGAACTTCATTGCTATTTCTTACAAGTCTCAAATTATATAAGTGTAACATGTTACTAATAACCTCATCATCTGTATATATCTTATTTGGATTATAATAATGAATTATTTCCTGTATCAAGTCAGGTTCCAATGAGGATATATCATAATTTGGAGTCTTTGGACTATGTTTTACAACTGATCTCTTTGATGGAGACAGTTTAGAGAAGTCTGTCTGCATTCCAAGTGTTCCTAGCTTGAAAGTCTCTAGCTTTTTATCATAAATTATCTTCCAATTATTCTTCTTAAATCTTGTTAACTCATGTTGAAACATGGTCATTGGTGTTCTCCATTCAAATATATCTAATATTACTCTTTCTCTGTTTTGGTCCATTTTGCAAAATATCATAAACATTTTGCTCTTGTAAAGAAACAGATAGTTAACATTTTCTTCGCTTATTGACTCATAAATTTGTAATGCAGGATTTTTCTGACCATAAGCTAATACCAAATCATTTACTTTGTCAATCACCATATTACAAATATTCTTGAAGATTTCTTCATTTGATTCTACTTTTATAAATGTTGTATAAAGATATAAATAGTCAGGTTTATTAAAAACACTACTAGTGTATTTCCATAAATAATAATTATCATTTTTTAAAGCCATGACCATAGCTATATTCTTTGTTATAATATTTACATCTTGTAAAAACATGTTTAATTTGACATCAAAATCATCATATAAATCATTTTTGTTCATATCTTCTTTGAGAGATGCAATTGTTACTACACCACCAGATATTTTACTTCTCATCTTCTATAGAATATGAAAGAGTATTTATATAAGCATATGTATTATATTTTATATGCCATAAGATGTATTTTAAATTCATCAAGAGATTACAGACTTCAGATAACTCAATCTTCTATTCACTTATCCAATATAATAATGACGAAATATTAGCTATTGGCAGAAGAAATTTTGATCAAGAAAGATTGGTCAAGTTCATGACACTGGATTTTAATCTTGATGTGACCAAAGATGATGACATACTTTTTATCAAAGGCGAAGATCCAAGATGTTTCATCCACAATGATGATATCTATGTACAGGATAACTATTGGAATGACATGCATCTAATAAACTTAACTAATGGATTTGGTGCTATCAAAATCAATATTTATGGGAAAAACATATCATTTATCAGTCACAAAAACAAACTCTATTTCATCCATTATATGTGTCCTTTTATCATGTATGAATTTTGTCTAGAAACAGGTGAGATTTTTCCTGTGGATGTCTATGATCATGGCATATATAATCTAGAATATCGCGGTGGCACTCCTGCATACAAATTAGATGAAGATCTTTATTATGGGTTTGGACATAGGACCTACACACACAATGAAGTAATAAAACATGATGTATTTTATTGGGAGGTCAATTTTGCATATGACAAACCATTTATTACTATTTATGATATTGAACAGCCGCCTGGATCACTAAATATATGTGATCCAACGAGTGTCATACAAATTAATGATAGACTTTATCTAGTCACTGCTGAATCTAAATATCCCTGGTTTATACATCAAGATTATGTTACAAATGTTTATGAGATATGCAAATTGTTAAACCATAACTTCCAATAAAGGTAAGAGCTTCATACAAATTGCATAGGCATTTTGTTTAGCTTGATCTGTCAATCTTCTGTCTGCTACTGATTTTCTATCATCCATTCTCATAGCATCTAAAACATTTCTTATATTCGATATAATTGAATTGACAAAATTCTCATTCTTGAACAATTCATCCGAAGTTACATTTCTTTCAATCAGATAATCCATATATTTATACATCATTGATGAAGTGTATAATTTTTCTATTGCAGTTTTATGTTTCCAAAATGTCATCAAAAAATCAATAGTATAATTCTGCATTTCAAGATTCTTATGCATAGACTTTATGTTCAACATTTTGAATATAAGCTCTTTATCTATTCTTTCAAACTCTTCAGGACTGAATGGTATTGGTCTTACAATTCGATGATAGTATGATGTAATATAGATGCAATACATATTATATAGATTGAAATCTAGTAGATGAATAGGAGCCATCTCATGTTCTTTGAAATAGTATAATGCGTATAGACATGTATCATTATAAATTCTGTAAAAGTAATCTTTATAGATCTTTTTCCCACATGCTTCCTCTAAAGTCTTATGATATCTTTGTTGAAAATACAACAATAATTGATATGTCAAGCTCAGATTCATTATATCTTTCACTTTGCCATCCAGATATGTATTTGTTAAATTTAACAAAAACTGCATAATTCTGAAATCTCTGTCATTATGTGAGTTTTCAGTTATTTCAAATATATTGCTTGTAGTGCGAATAGATGCATGTATCTCATCAGCTGAAGACAATAATTGTCTGGTCTTTCTAGTGTGATTGAACATTTTATAAAGATGTCTTTCTTTCTCAGCTGCTGTTGGTACATTGAAAATGTAGATAAAATTATCCAAAAAATCTGCTGCCCATGATCCATTGATTACATGATGTATATTCAAACCATATTGCTTCATCACTGTATTTGAGTCTGGAATGTTGATGCTAAATGGATTGTCTTCTTTTTGCATGACTGTTCTTCGCAGCTGCTTACTTGTGGTCAATAGATTGGACATTGATTTGATATTCAAAGGTATTTTTGTAAATATATCTTCGGGAATATCTTCAAGTCTTGTTTCTGATTCTGAGTTACTGACAGTACCTCCTTTTACAGTCTTTATTTTGATCTTACTATTTTGTTTCGTTGCCACATAATAGTATCTACGACCAACCTTACTTTTTATGCAGAAGATAATCTTTCTGGTCATCAAAGTCCTCTCAAACAATTTATCAGCTATGATTTTGGCAGCTTCATCTGGCTTCACAACATTTGTCTTAAAATCACTTAGCTTTTTAGGGTTTGTTGATGATTTGCACAATATAAACATTGGACTCTAAACAAAACTTAGATAAAAATAAGTGAATAAATTTTTACATGGACACACTCTGTGGCAATCATCATTTGTATGACAAAATCAGAGTATGGATCCTCCAACAATTATCATTGGGTGATGAAAGACTGTCTTACAACAATCTGTTATTCGTCTCTGGCAATTCTGGAATAGGCAAAACATTTTCAATACATAAAATTGCAAAAGACATATTGAATCTCCATGTTGTCAATATCTCCTCAGCTAATTGTGGGTCATCGGCTGAGCTAAATGATCTTATGTTGAAAAATACATCATCATCTATGATACAGGTATTGACTAATGACACAAGAAGAAAGGTAATAATAATAGATGAATTTGAATCCATTATGGCCATTGATAGGACCATAAATATGACAGTCCTAAACATATTGGCATCTAAAAAATTGAGAATGGTACCTGTCATATGTATAATATCATCTGAAATGATAAAGAAGATCGGAAACATTAAAAAAAAATGCAAGATAGTTGAGTTATTAGAACCTACAAATGATGATATATTCAGACTATTGAGAAACATGGCACCAGATCAGGATCCTCAATATTTACATGAAGTAGCAATGGCATCTGTTGGTAATATATCACAGGCTATCAAAAAAATTCATAGGCAAGATGAGACATATCATGGTGTTGATGAACTTGTAAATATTAACATGCTCTATGGAAAGAAGTTTGATAGAGAAATGAATAGGAAAATATTGTTGACTGATCCATGGATAATTCCTCTAAAATATCACGAGAATCTCATTAGTGAGTTGCAAAGACGTAAGATATCCATAGCTAATTCAAATAAATTTTATAAAGACTTTTTGAAGAACTTCATCTTGTTCGATCAATACATGTTTCATAATAAGACAGACATAGCCACAGATATCTTCGTATCATCTATGCACCCACTGTATAACATACAGTTGAAAAAGCATTGTATTTCTTCTATAGACAATTTTACAAAGTTATTGAGCTACATGTCACTGCAAAAAAAGAACATAAAAAAACAAATAGAAGAAGAAGACTTTCCATTGGATCAAGTTGGAAGCTATCTGAGAAGAAATTATATGTTCTTTAATTAGATAAGTACATTGATAATATGAGTGATGCACCTTTTTATAATAATGCTATGAACAAAGCAGGTGAGATTACTCAAGAGTTTACTGAAAATGCTAGGAATACTATTTCAAATTATGCCAGCAATGCCACTGTTGTCATGGGACTCATATTTGTCATTCTTCTGTGTTTCTTTGTAGCTTTTGGTTTGTATTTCTTGATTGCAAGAACTGTCTTCAACCAGTCAAGAATTACCATTCCAGAAACAAAAGTGCCATTACTCTGCAACTCTTATACAAAACTCACCATAGAAAATTATAACAAGTCAGGAAATGGTAAGAGAAGGTCATACACATTCTGGATATATATCAATGATATGAATAAATATCCTGGTGTCTATAAGCATGTCTTTCATATTGGTGATTCAAGTGATATCTCACAAGGCTCACCTTATGTCTTCTTGGATAAGATTGAGAACAAGATGTATGTCAGATTTGCCAGCACTGAAAAAGATTCCTTAAGAGATTATCAAGGTGCCAAGACACCTCCTGCATCTGTTCAAAATTTGAATCAAAGTGATCTTGATGCCTATATGAGACAAGGTATTGTTATACCATATATACCCATACAGCGTTGGGTACATATTGCTATTGTGGTGAATGAGAATTCAAATGGCGGAACAATCACTGCTTATGTAGATGGTGATCTGTCAAAGATTGCTACTTCCAATGATATGGAAGGCAGTGATAGCATTCCTGTTAAGATCAGGAATTTAGATTTAGACAAAGAAGGAGCACTGCATGTTGGTGGCTCTGTTGAAGCAGCTGTTGGTCCAGGTTTCTCAGGACTTGTATCAAAGATCACAATGTTTAATTATGATCTGAATGATAGGGATATTTACAATAATTATAATGAAGGTCCTCTCGATGGCTTCCTTGCTTCCTTAGGCCTGGCTAACTATGGCCTAAGATCACCAATTTATAAGATAGTGTAAAGATAAAAATATATATTAGTTATAGATGATATTATACAGCATTGTACAGATTATACTTGCAATATTACTTGTATTTTTCTTGCTATTCCTCGCAAATCTTATATACAATTATGAGAGTGTAGTCAACATGCGAAATACATACACAGTAAGAAAAGAAATCATTATATTTGATGGGTACACTGATTTCTCATTGGCTCAATGGAGTTTTAATACTTATAATAGCAATTCAGGAACATACAAAGAGATGAAACCCTCTATCAATCAAGATTCTGGAGCAGAATATACATACAACTTTTGGCTCTATGTAGATAAGAACAAAATGGCAGATAACTTTGATCCAGATCATGATATTGTTTTGCTTCTTCGTGGTAGCAAAGTACAGCTGCCATATAAAAATGATGCAAATTGTAGGTTAAAGCAGAAGAACAAATATATCATGATAAAGAATCCATTGATAAGAATGCAGAGCAATGGCAATGCAATAGTCCTTGAATATAATACAATAACAAATCCAGATGCCTATCGTGAGCATGGTAAGACTGCTATCAATTGTAATGGAACATGGTTTGATAAGAATAAAGGAATGCTAGGCATATATCAGTTATCTGATCCTATATATGATAAGAAGTGGTTCATGTTGACATTTGTTTTGAGAGAAATAAATACTGAAAATGATATTTTATACAAAAATAAGACAAATTGCAAAATATATGTGAATGGCATCAATGTCATGGAGCGCACCGTGGAAAGCCCGTATTCTGGAGAATATGGATCAGCTGTGATGAAACATAACCTTGGCATGCTTTATGTAAATCCAGGAGACATATATAACGACAATGATGCTCAAAAAGATGTTAATCCTTTTGCAGGTCATTCTGATGTGCTGAAAATGGCCAACTTAACTTATTTTAACTATGCACTATCTGAAGCTGAAGTCCTACAACTTTTCAATAAAGGATTTTCCAAAAAACTAGCATTAATGCCTCTCAAAGAAACTGATTCTGAAGGTGATATGTTTAGTATTTCATCTTTGTCAGAAAAGAACAACAACCTTCCTTTACCTTTTTGAAATAGCATTATGTAAATAAGGAAAACTAT
>JACCDW011046359.1_pt1 | contig 19900 bp, 12 predicted proteins | sample 7449781 | NCBI WGS metagenome assembly JACCDW01 (sample SAMN15323449, study PRJNA562643) | freshwater metagenome | isolation source: river surface water | place: USA:Blue River Watershed | collected 2017-08-18
ATGAGACACACGTTCTTAATTAATGACGGTGTTAAGATTGATTACGTAGATCCAGCTAACTGGATTCATAGCTATACAGAGAAGCCAGACTTTTCTGACTGTTATTATTTTGGAGAAGTAAAACAAGTACACTATACTGAGTTATTAAAGATAAACCCAAATCTAACTAAAGAAGAACTAGAAGAAATAAAGAACGCTAGCTCTGCTTGGTATGACTACTTTCCAATCATCAGACAGTATCAAGACGACGCATTTTTAAATGAGGTCGTTACACTATTGTATTTTAACTACAAGACAGACATGCGTTTTGTATGGAAGAAAAAATTGTTAGAAAATGGTGGTGAGAGAGTAATAAGAAAAGACGGAAACTTCAATCCTCCTGTTGAGGAAGGAATGATGTTTGAAAGAGTAGAAGCTGTAAGGGACGCATGGTATGAAGGTATATTGGTAGGAGGTACCAATATATTAGTCAAATGGGAACTGATGAAGAATATGGTGCGACCTAAATCTGCTACACAAAAGGCGTTGCCTAATTATGTTGCCTATGCACCTAGGATGTATAAAGGCAACATAGAATCTCTTGTGAGAAGGATGATACCTTTTGCTGATCAGATACAGCTAACACATTTAAAGTTACAGCAAGTTATGGCTCGCGTTGTTCCAGACGGTGTATTCATAGATGCTGATGGTATAAATGAAGTTGATCTTGGCACTGGCGCTGCTTATAACCCAGAGGATGCTCTTAAGCTTTATTTCCAAACTGGTAGTGTTATTGGTAGAAGCTATACACAAGATGGCGAGTTTAATAACGGAAGAGTTCCTATACAAGAGTTAAGTTCAAATAGTGGTCAATCAAAAATGGCCGCATTGATCAACGTATATAATTACAATCTGAATATGATCAGAGACGTGACAGGAATAAATGAAGCTAGAGATGCTTCAACTCCTAGTCCAGATGCTCTTGTTGGTGTTCAGAAACTAGCTGCACTAAACAGCAACACAGCCACTAGACACATACTTACCGCTGGTTTAAACGTAACAAAAAGAATGGCTGAATGTATATCAATAAGAATAGCTGACATACTTGAATATGCTGACTTCGCTGAAGATTTTGCGATGCAGATAGGAAAGTACAATGTAGCTATACTTGAGGATATCAAAGATTTATATTTACACAACTTCGGTATTTTTATTGAGCTAGCTCCAGATGAAGAAGAAAAACAACGCCTTGAGGCAAATATTCAAATCGCACTTCAGCAACAAACCATTGATCTGGAAGATGCTATTGATATTAGAATGGTTAGTAATATTAAGTTGGCTAATGAGCTACTTAAAATGAAGAGAAAGAAGAGGATAGAACAGCAACAAAAACAAAAGGAGATGGAGTTTAGAATGCAAATGCAGTCAAACATTCAGTCTCAACAAGCTGCTGCTGAATCAAAAGCTCAACTTGTTCAGATGGAAGCTCAAGCCAAAATACAGTTACGTCAAGCAGAGATGCAATTTGCTGTACAACAGTTACAAGCAGAGGCAGATCTTAAGCGTCAGTTGATGGATCAAGAGTTCCAATACAACATGCAATTAAAAGGCATGGAGGCAGAGCAATTGAAAAAGAGAGAGGAAGATAAGGAGAAGGCTAAAGACAAACGTATTGATATACAAGCTAGCAGACAGTCTGAACTTATTAACCAAAGAAAAAATAATTTACCACCTATGGATTTCGAATCAAACGAAGATTCATTAGATGGTTTTGATTTGGATTCATTTGAACCTAGATAATATGAGAAATAGTAAAATAAAAGTAAAACCTTTTGCTTCTGGTGTATCTTCACCAGGATCTGGTTATGATATTAATGCTGGAGCATCAGCATCAAGAGGACCTTTGTCTGTATCCACTTCTATGTCTAAAGGATCTGAGTATCCTGCTGAATTTAATATTGAGGCTAGTGTATACGTACCTATAACTAAAAAGGTTAAGCATAAAACTAAATTGTAGTTTTGGCGTATATAGAACACAACTTCTTTCCTCTTAAGGTATTCGTTAGGAACGAGTATATGTATCAATTTAAAAAAGGTCAAGGTACATTTACAGAAGGAGTAGTTGTTTCGGTTAGATGTATGCCAGGTCAAGCTGCATTATTTCAAGTATTGCTTGAGAATGGTGTCATGAGAGACAAATTACCTTCTCATGCGTTATTAACAGAACCAGTTTTACCAAATCCAGACTTACCTTTTCATTATCTACAAATATGGAACTGCTTTAGTTATAGATTTACATTAACTCAACTCTCATATGTTTATGACACTCCAGTAGAAGTGTATATGAAAGATAGGAAATGGTATGAGGGTAATTACTATGGTACCATAAACTGGGGGTCTAATGATATAAATACAGATATAACTTTAGCTGAAGATCCTCTTGAGCATAAATCTCATCATATAATACTATTGGATAACGGACAAATAGCATTACAACCAAACAATAGGATTAAATGGTCAGAACCTTCATTCGTTACAAAACCTTTTCCAACTAAACCAGATTATTTGGTTAATAAAGAATGGTTTAATTGTGAAGGATATGATAAGTGGCATACTGAGGATTCAGATGTCATGTTTTATGATAATGTATATATGCCAAAAAATGAATAGCAGCCAAAATTGGAAAAATTCATGCATTTTGGCGAATTATAATGTAAAAAATATTATGCATTTAATCGGATTTTAACCGATTATGCATATTAAATTATGTGTAAAATATAATTATTAACTTTGTAAAAAATAAATTAAATAAAATGGAAGGAGAATTTAAAGTAAGAGCCGTTGAATTCGAAGAGAAGTCAAAGGTTGAAATTGAAGAGCAACTATTAAAGGAGCACGAGGATAAGTTAAAAGAAGAGCAAGCTGAAACGCCAGAACAAACTTCTACAGAACCAACTCCGACTCCAGAGATTGATGATAACATCGTTCTTTCACATATTAAGACAAGGTACAACAGAGAGATCAGCTCTTTGGATGAGTTATTCGAACAGAGAAATCAGAACGAAGAACTTCCAGAAGATGTAGCTGCATTTCTTAAGTACAAAAAAGAGACTGGAAGAAACATCGATGACTTTATTAAATTAAATAAAGACTATTCGAATGTTGATCCAGACACGCTACTTTTTGAGTTCTATAAAGAACAAAACCCAGACCTAGATCCAGATGATGTTAAATTTGAGATAGGTCTTAAGTTTGGTTACGATGAGGACCTTGATGACGAAAAAGAAATCAAGCAAAAAAAATTAGCGTTTAAAAAAGAACTTACGAAAGCTAAGAAGCATTTCGACGAACTAAAAGAACAATATAAAGTGCCGCTTGAGTCAAGGGCATCATTTGTTCCAGAGGAAGAGAAGGAATCATACGAAAGCTTTAAAAGTTATAGAGAAACCGCTTCTAAACATGAGGAGGAGCAAGCGAAACGGTCGAAGTTTTTTGCTGACAAAACTTCTGAATTGTTTTCTGATAAATTCGAAGGTTTCGGATTCAATATCGATGAAAGCAATAAGATGGTATATAAACCAGCAGATGCTAATACCCTTATTAAGGAACAGTCAAACATTATGGACTTTATATCAAAGTTTTTAAATGAAGATGGTTACCTTAAAGACGCTGAGGCCTTTCATAAAGCTATAGCAGTGGCAAACAACCCAGACAAATTTGCTAAGTACTTTTATGAAAAAGGAAAAGCAGAGGCTGTAGGTGATATTGCTAAAGAGTCTAAAAATATTGATATGACTCGCACGGCACCGACACCGACACCAAAACAGGGCACACAGGTCAGAGTTATAGATGAAGAACGCGGTAATAGATTAATTATTAGAAAACCGTTTAAAAACTAAAAAAAAATGGCTGGTACATTACAAGCGAGTCCTGGTGTAGCAATTACACCTAGCTCAGTGAAGGCTACGTTGCCTTCAAACTACATTACAAACTTTGATTTCTTGAATCAGTATCTTCCTGATACTTATGAGCAAGAATTCGAGCGTTATGGAAACCGTTCAGTTGCATCATTCTTGAGAATGGTTGGTGCTGAAATCCCTACAAACTCTGACTTAATTAAATGGGCAGAGCAAGGACGTTTGCATACTAAATACACAGGAGTTGTTCCTACATCTGCTGCTGGTTCAGATACTGCAACTTTCCAATTGGCATCTGGTAACTGTAACTTCAGAGTAAACCAAACAGTATTTTTATCTTCTGAGTCTATTGCTGCTAATTCAGCTAAAGCTGTTATTAGTGCATTACCAGCAGCTAACCAATTTACTGTTAAGTTTTACAATGCTTCTGGTTCTCCATTTACTATCACTACTGAGACTGTAACTGCATTCGTTTACGGATCTGAGTTTGGTAAAGGAACAAGCGGTATGTCTGGATCATTGGAAGCTCAAGATTTATTCTTCGATGTTAAGCCAATCATCATCAAAGACAACTACACTGTATCTGGTTCTGATATGGCTCAAGTTGGATGGGTTGAAGTAACTACTGAAAATGGTGCTACAGGTTATTTGTGGTACATGAAATCAGAGCACGAAACTCGTTTACGTTTCGAGGATTATTTAGAAATGTCTATGGTAGAAGGTGTTCCTGCTGAGTCTGGATCAGACGCTCTATCTTACCTTTCTCCATCTACTGCTGCTGCTCCTCCATTTACTACTGCTGCATCTACTGCTGCTGGTACTAAAGGTTTATTCTACGAAGTAGAAAACAGAGGAAATGTATGGGCTGGTGGTAATCCATCTGCATTGTCTGACTTCGATACTATCGTTCAACGTCTTGACAAGCAAGGAGCTATCGCTGAGAACGTATTGTTCTTAAACCGTCAATTCTCTTTCGATATCGACGATATGTTGGCTGCACAAAACTCTTACGGAGTTGGTGGTACATCTTACGGATTGTTCGATAACAGCGAAGATATGGCGTTAAACCTTGGATTCACTGGATTCAGAAGAGGTTATGAGTTCTACAAGACTGACTGGAAATACCTTAACGATGCTACTCTTCGTGGTGGTTTAGTTGGTGGTGCAGTTAACGGAGTTCTTGTTCCTGCTGGTACAATGAGTGTATACGATCAAGTTCTTGGTAAAAATGCTCGTCGTCCGTTCTTACACGTTCGATACAGAGCTTCTGAAACTGAGAATCGTCGTTACAAGACTTGGATGACTGGTAGTGCAGGTGGTGCAGCTACAAGCGACCTAGATGCAATGCAAGTTAATTTCTTGTCTGAAAGAGCACTTTGTACTCTTGGAGCTAACAACTTCTTTATCTTCAAAGGATAAGAATAACTACAGAGAGGGGTGTTAGTGCCCCTCTCTATTTTTTAAAACAATTTAAATTATATACAATGGAAACAAAAATCAAACTAGCAAAGCTAGAGTCGAAAGACAGAACTTATTTATTAAGAGGGGATAGCGCCCCATTAACTTATTTCTTACCATCAAAGGACACTCCTCGTAGACGTCTACTTTATTTTGATGAAGAAACAAACTCAAATCACCCATTAAGATACGCAAGGAACTCAAACACTCCTTTTCAAGAAGATCAAGATCAAAATGTAATTCTTGAGCCAGTAGTTTTTGAAGATGGTATTCTTAGGGTTCCAAAAACAAATCCAGTACTACAATTATTCTTACATTACCATCCAGGTAATGGTACTGAGTTTTATGAATTTGACAATGAGAAAGACGCTCAAGAAGATGTTAAAGATATCAATATGGAGATTGATGCGTTATTACTTGCAAGAGAACTTGATATTACAAGTTTAGAAGCAATTGCTCGATTGGTATTAGGTAAAGACGTGTCTACTATGACTTCATCTGAAATTAAGAGAGATATGTTGTTGTTTGCTAAAAGATATCCAGAAGACTTCTTAGATGCTGCTGGAGATCCAATGCTTAAGATTAACAACATAGCATCAAGAGCAATTTCTGACGGATACTTAACTTTTAGAAATAATAAGGACATTCACTATAACTTGAAGGAAAACAAGAAGAGATTATTGACAGTTCCTTATGGTGAAAATCATATATTCGTATTAGCTTCTTGGTTGCAGTCAGACGAAGGTATGGAGTTCTACAAATTCTTAGAGGATAAAATATCAGAAAAATAGTATATTTGTGCTATTATTAACCCATTAATTTTTTAACAAATGGAAAAGTTTTTATCTATCCCTGTAACAAGTGAGCAAAATCAATTAGTATCTGCTACAGATATTAAATTAATTGAGCAAGCTAGTACAACTACCGTTACTATCATGTACGGAGGAGGCAAATTGACTACAATTACACATGCTGCTCTTTCAGCTGGAGTTGAGTCTATGAGAGATGCTATTCAGACTGCTGTTATTGCAGCTTTGCAAGAGCCATGGTATAATGTTGCTTATCAAGTAAACAACTTACCAGCTGCTGTATCTGGTATTGCTATCGCTTAATAGTATAGTATTTGCTACTAGAAAGGGCACTCAAAAGAGTGCCTTTTTTTATTTATCTTTGTAAAAAGACATTCGATGATAAACGAAGTTAGAAATACCGTTCTGTCTATATTAAGTAAGGACAATCGAGGATACATAACGCCATTTGAGTTTAACCTGTATGCAAAGCAAGCACAGCTTGAAATATTTACAAACTACATGGAGCAGTATTCAGATGCGTTCTTAAAGAGTATTGCTAGAGGATACGGTGAAGGATATTCAGATGTTCCTAAAAATGTGGCTGAGTCGCTTGATATATTTTACACGTCAGCAAACTTATCTGGAACTCTAAATGTCTTTACCGCTCCATCTGATTATTACTTCTTAGAGAAGATAGTTTATAACAACACTGAGATAGAGAAAGTGTCTCATAGGAAGATATTAAATATATTATCATCTAACTTAACTTCACCAAGTGTGTCTTATCCAGTGTACACATTCTCTGGTTCTGATATTACTGTATATCCTACAACTATAGTATCTAACGTAACAGCTCATTATTTAAGACTTCCGTTAGATCCAAAGTGGACATATGTAGCCATGGGAGCTGGAGATTCCGATCCATTGTTTAATCCGTCTGCTGGTGACTATCAAGATTTTGAATTACCAATGGAAGAGTTCCCATTGTTAGTGGTTAAAATATTAGCATATTGTGGGGTCACTATAAGAGAAACAGAGGTTGTGCAGATAGCAAAAGCGCAAGAAATGCAAGACATCCAACAAAACCAATAATAAATGGCATACATTACTAACTATCAATACTACACAAATAACGGAGTTATACCAACAGATGTTAACTGGGGTTCATATCAATATGTAAGCCTGGCTGATGTTGTTAACAATTTTATGTTAATGTATGTAGGTAATGACAAATTGGTCAATAATGTTGATCGATATGCCGTTTTATTTCACGCTAAGAGAGCTGTACAAGAGCTTAATTATGACGCATTAAAAAATATTAAGGTTATAGAGCTTGAAATAGGGGATGACTTGAAGATGGTTATGCCTCCAGATTATGTTAACTATGTTAGGATATCTATGTTGAAAAATGGTATACTATTCCCTCTTGTGGAGAACAGAACACCTATGTCAGCTACAGCTTATTTACAAGACAACAATCTAGATATCATATTTGACGTAAACGGTGAGATCGTAACAGGTACATCTAAACTTGACATACTAAGACAAGACAAACAGTTATATACTGGTATGGGTCCATATCAAGGCCAGTACGGGTGGTATTGGGATGGTGATTGGTATTTTGGATACAACTTTGGTAAAAGGTTTGGATTAGAAACCGATCAAGCTAATGTAAATCCAAAATTCTATATAAACAAGGCAGCTGGTGTGATTGATTTTTCTAGCGGTGTAGAGAATCAGATTATTGTTTTTGAATACATATCTGACGGTATGGAAAACGGTGACGACTCTCTTATCACAATCAACAAATTAGCTGAAGAATATTTGTATGCTTATATTAAATGGGCGTTATTAAACAATAAATACGGAATACAAGAGTACGTTATAAATAGACTTAGAAAAGAAAAGATGGCTGTTCTTAGAAACACTAAGATCAGATTGAGTAACTTACATCCATCTAGATTATTAATGCCTTTAAGAGGTAGAGATAAACAAATAAAATGATAAAACTAGATAAGACTTTTATTGCTGGAAAGATGAACAAGGATATAGACGAACGTCTTATCCCAGATGGAGAGTACTTAGATGCGTTAAACGTAACTATAGATACGTCACAAGGATCTACTATTGGTGCTGTTCAGAACTCTAGAGGTAATGATAAAATGTCTGACATAGCCACAGTAACTGGTTTAGCTGTTGTTAACGCAAGAGCTATAGGTGCCGTTGCATATGAGGCTCAAAACCTTATATATTGGCTTGTTACTAGTGATAACTTTGATGCTGTATTCGAGTATAACCAATTGACTGACGTAACGACAAAAGTATTGTTGAGTACTACAGGTCAGTTGAACTTTAACAAGAATTACTGCGTTACTGGTATAAACTACATACCTGCATTTGGTGATCTTGGACCATTTTTATTTTGGTCTGATGGCCTTAATCCACCAAGGAGAATAAATATTGCTAGAGCTAAATCTTGGTCTGATGACGATCCTAGAATTGATCTTGATACTCAGGTTATTCTTCGTCCACCATTGAATGCTCCAAAGATATATTTAAAGACTGACGGTGATCCAGAAACAACAAACAACATAGAGAGAAAGTTTTTATATTTTGCTTATCGTTACAAATATGTAGATAATCAATATAGCTCTATGTCACCATTTTCTGGTGTAGCATTCCAAGGAGATACATTCTTTTTTGATTTTGATACTGGTGATAATACTGGTATGAAAAACGTATTCAATAAAATTGATGTAACATTTGATACTGGTAATCAATTTGTTAAGGAGATACAAGTTGTATTTTATGATACGTCTGGATTAAATACGTATGTAATAGACAATTATAACAAAGGAGAAATAGGTTTATCTGATAATGTTGTTTACACCATAGAGTTTTCAAACAATAAAATATACGGACCATTAGATGTATCTCAAATAACTAGACTTTTTGACAATGTGCCTTTGTTAGCTAAGTGTCAAAACGTGATAGGAAATAGGTTAATCTATGGCAACTATACTCAATTTAGAGATCTAAAAGATGCATTTAATCAAGACATATTGATTGACTATAGTGTTGAGGTTGTTTCAGATCCAATAACTAGCACTTCAGCTACAAGAACATTTAGGTCTGATAGAGATTATGAGATTGGACTTGTTTATACTGATGAATACGGAAGAATGACTACAGTTCTTACAACAGAAAATAATTCTGTTTACGTTCCATCAACAAAGTCAGATTATCAGAATTCTATCCGTGTAACATTAAACAATCAAGCACCTAACTGGGCTACTAATTTTAGATTTGTATTAAAACAGCCTACTGGTGAATATTATAATATTTTTCCTCAAACATTTTTTATAGACGGACAATTTAGGTATTTCTTAATTAATGAATCAGATAGAGATAAAATAATAGTAGGTGAATATATAATATTTAAGACTGCTAGTTTTACAGCAACTCATGTAAATACAAAGTTTAAAATACTTGAGTTAGAATATAAACAAGCATCATTTATTACTTCAGCTCCAGAAGGTCTATATTTTAAAATTAAGACAGATGGATCTGCATTTCTAAATGATGGATCTACGTATACTGCATACAATGCATCTACTGGTAGAGGGCCAAAATCAATTACTAATCCAGATCTACATACTGTACAGCCAGTAAAAAGAACGACGTTACCAAGCGTGAATATAACTCCAATTTTTTACAGCGTTTCTGGAATATATACCACTACAACTACATCACCTTCATTAAATGCAGATATAACATCACTTATAGCAAATACTGATAGTAGAGTAGCTATAAGAATATTAACTTCAACATCATATGAATACACTAGAGATATAGATTTAGGATCTGCTATTTGGTCTGGTCCTTTTACCATACCTTCTACATTATCAGACACTTTAACACTTGGTACATCACCAACTTCTGATTATGTAGAGTTAAATATAAGATGGGATTCTGATACAGGGTATACTCCTGGAGATGTATTTATATTTAATGTTAGAGGATATAATGTGATTGGATCTCCTAATAGTTATACTGGTACACCATTAAGCCCAGGTACTAATAATGGTTTATATGGTAATCAAAATGTTATAAACATGCCTAAAGTAGATTATGGAGGAGCGGCATTAATAAACTTTAATTCACCTATATACCCTTTTGCTGAAATAACTATAAAAATAGTAAGAGATGGGGTACCAGCAAGTTCTGATAGACAATATACAAATACTTGGATAAACGGTACAAAATATTATCAAAATTTAGAAGAATGGTTTTGGAGAGAAGGATATTCTACCTTTGATCAATATGATCAATCTGTTACATTAGTCGGTGGAGCTAATTACGTTACATTTAGATCTGGAACTGGGTATAATAAATTTGGATATCCAGGAGATAGTAATTATATGTATGAAACATCAGCTGGAAATATATATATGATAATAAGAGGTTTTGGAACAGGTAATTTAACAAAAAGAAACGAAATAACAGTAGAACTAACTGTAAAACAGTCTCCAGGAAAACCTAAATTATCAGCCGAAACAGTTCCAACAAAAACAGATAATGATATTTATTATGAGTTAAGCAAAACTTACAGAATAGAAAATGGACTTCATAAAGTGTCTTGGGTTTATTCTGATTTTACTGATGGATCAACTGTTTTCCCTTCTATTCCAGAAGTAGCAGGTCTTACTGTATTAGGTCCTTTGGATCCTAATAATCCTCTATCTACTGATGCTATACATTCATTTAATGTAGGAGAAATTATATATGTAAAAAGCGACAACCCATCAATAGGTCCTCCTGATGGATATTATAATATAACGTATGTAACTGATTATGCTATAGCTATAGATCTTCCATTCCCTGGTACTGGACCAGTAACTGGAGGTAAGGTATACTACAATATAAACGAACAAGACCAAACAACATCCATTCCGTTAGTAATAGACATCAATCATCCGACATCACAAAACTCAGATTTCAATGCATTTGCGTTTGGAAATGGCGTTGAGTCAAATAGAATACTAGATGCTTTCTTACAGCCTCAAATGCGGTACAGCCAAAGGGCTTTGACCACCATTGAGGATTACAAGCAACAAAAGAAAGAAACGTCTCTAACTTATAGTGGTGTGTATGTTGGAGCCACACAGCTAAACAAGCTTAATGAGTTTAACTTATCAACAGGAAACTTTAAGAACTTAGACGTTACATACGGACCAATACAAAAGTTATACGCTAGAGATACAGATCTATTGGTATTACACCAAGACAAAATAACAAGTGTCCTATACGGTAAAAACTTATTGGTTGATGCGGTTGGTGGTGGCCAAGTGGCATCTGTTCCAGAGGTTCTTGGTAATCAAGTAGCTCACCCATCTGAGTATGGTATAAGCAACAACCCAGAGAGTTTTGCAAGACACTCAAACATATTGTTCTTTGCTGATGCTCGTCGCGGTGCTGTGTTGCAAATGATAAATGATGACGTTATAGAGATATCTGATAGTGGTATGAAAAACTACTTCAGAGATACAATGAAAGACAATCCAAACACTCAGAAGTTAGGAAGCTTTGATCCATTTAACAATCAATATGTTATATCATTTAACGATCAATCTGTAAACCCTTGCGAACTATCTATAGCTCCAACAATATCTGTTACTAGTGCTGCTGCAAAGACGTTGTTTTTATTTACAATAACATCAAACACATCATGGACGCTTTCATCAAATCAGACTTGGTTGACATTACCTATATCATCTGGGTTTGGAAATGAGGATATATATGGATCGGTTGAATTAAACGATGGAGAGATGTTTAGATCAGCAAAAGTCACTATAACATACTGCGATGGACTAGAACAAGAATTTACATTATTACAATTAGCAACACCAACATAATATGTGCGACTGTATAAAAATAACATACGTAGACCTAGAAGGAAATGTAGTAACATTTGAGACTGGCATTATTGAATCAAAAACTGGTGATTATTATGAGTTTTCTGCATTTGAAACTACTTTCATTATAGATCCACTTAAAGAAGGTTGGTCTCTTCAATATGGAGAAGGTGATATAATAGGAGAAATAAATACACTTGATTGTCCGCTTGGTCAGTTTGATTTAATTGATAATGAATTCTTTCTAAGTTTTATTGTAGAGAAGTGCGATAGCGACTACAAGACGATAACATATTCTACTGTAAGTCAAGGTTGGAATTCATTTTGGTCGTTTAATCCAGATTGGATGACTGAGCTTAATAACGTATTTTATACCATGAAGGACGGTGATTTATGGAGGCATAACACTAATCTTACTAGGAATAATTTTTACGGTGTTCAGTATAACTCAACAATAAAGACAATATTTAACGCTAGTCCGTTAGACAACAAGGTATTTAAAAATCTATCTATAAATAGTAATGAACCTTGGACGGCATACATAGATACAAATCTACAGACAGCTGAGACTCCATATACTTATTTTGTTGAAAAGGAAGGATTTTGGTTTGCTTACATAAGACGTCAAGATAATACGATATCAATAAAATCACTTTCTACACAAGGTGTTGGAGAGGTAGACACGGCTACTAGCCCTTCCCCTACTACTGGTATAGTTACTTTTCCAAACAACATAGACAAGAACTCTATAAGCATTGGTGACAAACTATATAAAAATTCACTAGGTACATTATTTTTCTTGGGTGATATAGTATCATACACAGATAATAGCATAGATATAGATATAACTTTTGGTGCATTACCTTCACCTGGAGATTTTATAATAGCTGTTAAAAACTCTCAAGTTGAGTCTTATGGTGTTCGTGGTGTATACATGAATGTTCAGCTTGAGAATGATAGTACTGATGAAGTAGAATTATTTTCACTAAGTAGTACATCATTCAAAAGTTTTCAGTAAATTTGTATAAAACGTATTAGTTATGATTCCTCAGTTAGCATTATACGCTCTGGGTGCTGGAGCTAACGCTGTACAAGCGTTCCAAGCTCAAAAGAATATGAGAAAGGCACAAGAAGCGGCACAAAAAGCCTATCAAGAAATGAAGGCTATAAAAGAAATAAATCCGTTCAAACAAGTTCAAGTTCCTACATTAGGTAGTCAACTAGCTCAACAATCATTAGATAGGGCCACTATGGGTGCTATAAATGCAATACAAGGTTCTAATGATCCAGCAGCAGCTTTTGCTGGATTAGGTGGTGTTGTTGGAGCCAATGTTAGTCAAGGTCTTGAAAACGCAGCTATGTTAAACGAAGCTCAATTCAAGAGAGATGCCATGCAAGCTGAAGCTGAGGCAGGTATTCAAGCCAGAGAGGCTGAAAGAAAATTTATGATAGGGCAAAATGAAGCTCAAAGTGCTGAACTAAGAAGAGCTGACGCTGAAGCGAATAGAAACGCTTCTGTAATGGGTATAGCTGGATCATTTAATGATGCGTTCGGTCTTATGGGGAATTATTTTAAAGAAAATCCAGGGCAAAACTGGATGGATATGTTTAAAGCTAAACCATTTATGCCTACCACAACAAAAGATAAAGAATAATGGCAACTAGAAACGATTACTTTGGATATATACCGTCAGAGACAAGGATCGACTGGGGTAAAATGACGGGAGATCTTGCCAAAACAATAACTGATAATTATATCGGAAGACAAAAGGTTATAGAGGAATTAGATCAACTTAAAACAACAAATGACGCTCTTGTAACAAACACAGAGAGAGGTAAAACTCAAGCTCTAAATGAGCTTGTTCTTTCTGGTGCTGATGACGCTAAGATGAAAATGCTTGAGTGGAATAAAGCTCTAAAGAGAGGAGAAATAAATGCAAAGGAATACAAAAACAGGATGAACAATCTAACTGAAAATTGGAAGTCTTTTGCTAACAATATGAAAACATTTGACACAAGAATGCAAGACATTATGTCAAGACAACAGCCAGGAGAAGATGGTAAGATCGCTGGTTCTGGTTTTGAAGCTTCTGTCAATCAAAAAATTGCTTCGTTAGGTGATTTGAGAAACAAAAAAATAACTATAGACAATGAGAGCGGAAAGGTCTATATGGGATCATTAGATCCTAATACTGGGCAATACGATCCAAATACATTAATTGATGCCATGTCCATTGGTAATATATCAAATATGTTAGACAATAGGGTAGATCTTTTAGATCTTACAAAAGATATTGCTAAATCATTTGCTGATTACTCAAGAGCCGATGCTAAGGGAACCATAAATGACCCTAGAAATAATAAAGATATGATGGCAGCAAAGAATAACTTTATTAATGGTGTCTTATCAAACAATAGAATGGTTACTAGTATATTAGTTGATAACACAGATGATGATTATGATGTTTATTTTACAGATGCTGAAAAAATGGATAAGATAAATAGCATGTTTGAGGCTGAAAACCAAGCGAGAGTACAAACAAGATTATATACAAATGAACAGATAGATAAAAAAATAGCTGAATACAAAAAGAAAAATCCGAAAGCTAAAGCCGATAAAATAGAAGCTGAAATAGAAAGGTTAAGTGATATGACTAAACCTCCAATGACTGAAGCTGAGATTCAAACATTTTTAAAAGAAGCAGAAACTAAATTAATTAAAGCAGAGCTTGATGAAAATGGTGTGTATCAGCCAGTACTTACTCCAGAACAAATTGATGCTGCTAGAAAAACTCTTGATTCTAGTATAATGTCTCAAGTAGCTAGTAGTAAGACAGTAAACGCCCCAGTCACTAGATCATCTAGTAGTAGTGGATCATCTAAAGGTAGCGGAGGAGCTCCAAATACTGCATTATATCAACAGATAGTAAGTGGATTTAATGATAGAACTCCTGCTGGATCCGCTAAATTAGCAGCGGCTAGTGGAGGTAAATATAGGTTTGAATTTAAGTCTAACCAGCCAGGTGTTTTTGTATCTGAAACTAGATACGTGTCAGATGGATCTGGAGGTCAAGTTGCTCAAGATTTTGAGATTGGACATTTCCAAAATGCAAGAGATTTAGCTCCAATAGTAGGATTTGCTAGCGGAACAGGTGCTACATCTTCAACAGCATTTGAAGAATGGGATGCTTCAGAAAGAGCTTTAATGGGAGGTGGTTCGGTATCTAAAGGAGGCGGAGGCGTAAAATTTAACTAATAAAACAAAATGAACGACAAGTTTAATCAGCTTTACAATTACTTAAAATCAAACGGAATGACTGACTTAGATGCTCAGTCTTTCTATGATACATATAGAACAGATAGCTCAAAATTAAATAAGCTGTATGGATATTTAAAGTCAAATGGAATGACTGATCTGGATCCTAATTCATTTAGAGATTCTTATTTTGGAGCTAATCAAAGTAAACAAAACTGGAGAATATCAAAAGAGCAAGGAGCTGGATCTTTAGATTACAGAAAAGATGATTTCAGAACTTGGGATATAGTAGAAGAGACTCAGAAGGGAATGACCAAGGAGGAGAGAAAGAAAACTGGGTTTGATTATACGCCAGAACAAATAGCGGCTGGTAAAAAAGCAGTTGCTATGGAAGAGGCTCCAGTTATTGAATACTCTGACCTTAAACTGAGAAGAGGTAAGGATGGCGTTTTCTACAAGGTAGAAGGTAATAATTGGTACGAGGTGGCATTTCCTAGAGATATGTCAAAAAATATTATAAACGAAAGTGTAGTAAGTCTTGAGGGCTCTGATCTTTATAAAATAAATGATCCTAAAAAAGTAGAGAGCTTAAACATTGAGTTTGGCGAAAAAGTAAAATTACCTAATGCTGGTTTTGATACCGATCAGAAGTTAATTAAAACTGGATTTGATACAAAAATACCATCTGTTTTAGATAAAGCAGTCAAACCAGAGGATGATCTGTATGATGTTTTTGGAGGATGGGACGAGAATACTAGAGGGCTTAGATTTAAAAAGAATGATAGAACAAATACTTGGATGCAAATCAAACCAGGTGTAGACTCTGTATGGTCTGTAGTTACAGAAGCCATGGCTAAAGAATTAAACAAGCGTTATGGTGGTAGGTATGGTTCTGTTCCTAAACAAACTGATAACTTAACTCAAGAGCAGATACTAAACAAGACATACGGACAAGAAGGAGGTTCTGGAGTCTTAAAAAGAGAACTACTTCCAGATGGAGAGCCTACTTTTGGACTTCCGAAATCAGTAGAGAATACAGGTTGGTTTCAAACACTTTACCCTCAGACAATGATGGGTCAAGCTGTAAACGCTGAAGAAGCAAGAAGAAGAGGTGTAAAATCTTTTGAGGAAAATGTTCAAAGGTATGTGACAAATAGCAATATAGCTAACCTTGAAGAAGAAGAGGCTGTAAAAATGCTTACAAATCAGTTCGGTAGATTTGGATTTGAGTTTATAGAATCTGGAGCTGGTGATGAGATGATCGTAAGAACAAAAGATGGATCTAGAGAAATATTGATCAATCTTGATACTAAAGATCCATCACAGAATTTAAGACTTCAAGATTTCTTAATAGTTAATCAAGACCCATCTGCTTATGAATCTGGTAATCAAAAATATGCAGAGCTTATAAATAGAGACAGACGGCTTATCTATTCTAACAATGGCAGTAATAGCCCGTCGCTTTATAAAGATTTACAAGAGTTATTTAACGATGAGGACTATAAGATATGGTCTCAAAATTTGCCTTACGGTGAACTAGAACAAGAGGTAAACCAAAGGATAGGGGAATATAGAAGCTTGATGAACAAACCTGGGGTTAATAGCTCACAGGTATTTAAAGACATGGAGACGTTTAAAAAATCTCCTATGTATCAACAATATCAAAAACAAAAGAAAGAAGCATTTGAACTCGAAAGAATGAAAATGCAATCACTATATGATGAAGTTAAGTTAGATCCAGGTCCTAATTCAAGAGCTAGACAAAAGGTTAGAATGTTCTTATCTGATAAATATTTAGATAAAACAAGAACTGAGTACAACGCAATGTTAAATGACATCAATCAATCTGCTAAGTTTTTAAAGACCAGATATGACGAATACAATGCAGAACTTCAGAAATTAAATACGTCAAATTTAACGCCAGAACAAATAAGAGTTAAGAAAGAACAACTTGACAAAATGGCGCTACAGCTTGATGTAGATCGATCTAACTTAGTTAGAAGACAAAAGGCTGTTACAACTGAAGCCAAGCAGCTTGAGTATTTAACAGGTAAGTATGTTGTTGACGTAGCTAAAGAAGGTGGATTTATTGGTGGGTTGATGAATAGCTTCTCAGACGGTATATCAAAAATGATAAAGACGGGAGATGTTGTTGGAAGGTTGCAAGCAGAGACAAAGGGTTCTCAGATTGCAGACAACATGACAGAGGAGGAAAAGAGATACTATAAAACAAAAGGATATTCATTAGAAGAGATCAAAATAGCAGAGGCTAATAAAGCTTGGAAGGAATCAAAAGAAGATCTTTCTAACAGGATGAAGTCCGCTATTGGTGATCTAGCTACAACTAAACAGTACCAACAGTCTGAAGATAGAGGTATTGTTAGTAAAGCATTGTTTGGTCTTGCAGAATCTCTTCCAGCAATGACTACATCAGTTATTAATCCATACGTTGGTTTTGGATCATTGTCAGCTCAAGCATATTCATCTTTAGAGGATGAGATGTTAAATGATCCAGATTTTGAAACTACGTCACTTACAGAGATGAATTTAATAGCATTACCATATGCTATGGGTATGGGTGCCTTAGAAAAGATTGGTCTTAGTTCAGCTATGTCTAAAAACCCTCTTGCTAAGTCTCTTATAATGAAGTCTATACAAGGAGCTGTTAAAAAGACAACAGGTAAAGGATCAGCAGAACTTTTACAAAATGTACTAGACAAAGAGATCAAGTCGAATATGGCTAAGTTTGGTTTAAGAATAGTCGGTGGTGCACTAACCGAGGCTGAAACTGGAGCTACTCAGTCGTTGGTACTTGATATTGGATATAAGAGCTTGATCAACGAAATAAAAAAAGACGATAGACTAGCAAGCGAACTAACTGGAGGTGAGTTTTTTGATACCCCAGATACTTTTATGGATGGTCTAAAGATGGTTATAGAGGATGGTATAGCTGAAGGTATTGGCGGTATGGTTATGAGTGGTGCTGGAGCTATATCTCAAAAGGTTATAAATGGGAATATATCTCTTTATGATAATGAAGATGTTGACTTTTTGAAAACTGTTTCAACTGACAACGAGCTAAGAAAGATGATTGTGATAAAACTTAAGAGCGATATGTTATCTGGAAAGACAACAAAGGCAGAGGCACAAAATCAATTGAACGCTCTTGATAAGGTTGGCGCTATATTTAATGCTATGCCTGACAACCTAAGTGTTGAGGACCAAGTTAAGTCTGTAAACCTTATGGCTGAAAAGCAAAGACTTGAAAAAGAAATTGACGGCAAGGATCAATCTCTTGTTGCCGCTCAAAAGGAAAGAATAACAGAGATTGATAACGAACTACAAAAAATTAGTAAAGATGCCTTTCAAAAGCAAGCAACAGGTGAAGTTCCTGTACAGCCAGAAGCCAGAGTTGGCGAAGAAGTGGAGGGAAGAGAACCCGAAACAAAACTTGAAGAAGTTACCAAAGAAGGTAAAGAAGTAACAATAGATAAACCTATCATTGCTACAAACACAACGGCCGAACTTGATAGAGTTAAGTCTGTTGATATGGAGACTGAAGATGGTGCTACATTTAACATAGATGGAACTAAGTACGAGGGAGGCGGTTTGGTTGTTCCTATTGTTAGCGAAAATACTACTGTTGAAGAGATTACCCCAGAGATGATATCCGACTTTGTTGAAAAACATTCAAGCAAAATTGGAGATCAAAATACAGTTAAGGTTGGTATATATAAATTCCCTAACAGTAACAAAGTATCGATAGACCTAAATATCGTTGCTCCAGAGTCATCAAGACAGCAAGCCATTGAGTTTGCAAAAGCTGCTGATCAAGAGTCTCTGTTTGATTTATCTACATTTGAGAATGTAAAGACTGGCGGTACTGGAGTTAATCCTACACAATTTACTGACGAACAATTTAAAGAGATAGCTAAAGCTCTTAACGAAGGAAGAACTCCTAGTTTTTCAGCACCTACACAACAAAACATAGTAACACTTGAGAATGTAGAAGAGGTTGCAGACAAAAGAACGGCTACAGCTACTAAGTTGGTATTGAACGCTCTTCCTGACGTTAAGATATATATTCACAATACAAACGAAGAGTACTCTGCTGCAATAGGTGAAGAGGCTGAAACTGGAGACAGAGGAGCGTACGATACACAAGAAGGAGCTATACATATTAATTTAGCAGCTGGAGGTAACGCTCAAACTGTATTCCATGAGGCTATCCATCATGCCTTACTAAAGAAAGGTATGGATAGCGGAGCTATACTTGATTTAGCTAATGGTCTTAATAGAATAATTACTGACAAGAAGTTAAAGAAAAGGTTAAGTGATTTCATATCTCAATATGAAACATCTGACCAAGCTGAAGAGTATTTGTCAGAACTAGGGGCCATAATGGCTGAAGCTGAGATCGAACTAACTACAACAAAGTTCAATCAGTTTAAAGCGCTTATCGCTAGAATATTCCAAAAGTTAGGACTACCTAAATCTATGGTTCCTTTCTTGAATGCTATGAATTCAGAGAACGCTGTTGACTTTATTAATAGTTTGACTAAATCTTTGAGGACTGGTGAGGAA
>JACCDW011297680.1_pt1 | contig 19892 bp, 20 predicted proteins | sample 7449781 | NCBI WGS metagenome assembly JACCDW01 (sample SAMN15323449, study PRJNA562643) | freshwater metagenome | isolation source: river surface water | place: USA:Blue River Watershed | collected 2017-08-18
CACCACTTGTCTTTGCAGGTGAATGCGATGATCTCAAAGCAAAGATTGCAGATGCAGCAGCAGGTAAGGCTTTCTGGTTACAAGGTGGAGATTGCGCCGAAACTTTTGCGGCAGCAACGGCTGATTCCATTCGCAATCGCATCAAGACAATTTTGCAGATGGCTGCTGTCTTGCAGTATTACTCAAGCCTTCCTGTCGTCAAGGTCGGTCGTATGGCTGGCCAGTTTGCAAAGCCACGATCAAATGATCTAGAGACTCGCGGAGATATCACTCTGCCTGCCTACCGCGGGGATGCAGTCAATGATCTTGAATTTACCGAAAGTGCTCGCACACCAAATCCGCAGCGCTTAGTAGATGTCTACAACACATCGGCTGCAACACTTAACCTCGTACGCGCCTTCACCCAGGGTGGTTTTGCAGATATTCGCCGCGTGCATGAATGGAATAAGGGATTTATCCGTGACTCCAGCGTCGGAGTTCGCTATGAAGAGATGGCAAAAGAGATCGACCGCGCCCTGAGCTTTATGAAATCTGCCGGTGTTGATCCAGAGTCATTTAAGAGCGTTGATTTCTACTCCAGTCACGAAGCGCTGATTCTTGAATATGAAAAGTCACTGACACGTATCGATTCACGTACGGATAATCCATACGATGTATCGGCACACTTCCTCTGGATCGGTGAGCGCACACGTCAACTCGATGGCGCACATATCGATTTCGCATCAAAGATCCGCAATCCGATTGGCGTCAAGCTTGGACCAAAGTCCACCGTTGATGATGCACTTCGTCTGATCGATCGCCTTGATCCCAATCGCGAACCAGGACGCCTGACATTTATTACACGGATGGGCGCAGGAAAGATTCGCGAGGCACTTCCTGCACTAGTTGATGGCGTTACAAAGTCAGGTGCGCAAGTCTTGTGGGTCTGCGATCCGATGCATGGCAATACCTTTGAATCGGCAACTGGTTATAAGACTCGTCAATTTGATGATGTCATGGATGAGGTCAAGGGATTCTTCGAGGTACATAAGGCTCTAGGGACTCATCCAGGTGGAATTCATATCGAACTCACCGGCGATGATGTCACTGAGTGTCTTGGTGGCGGGGAGAAGATCTCAGAAGATGATTTAGCATCTCGTTATGAGACTGCTTGCGATCCACGTCTGAATCACTCACAATCTCTCGAGCTTGCATTTCTTGTCGCGGAGATGTTGCGCGATCGCTAAAGCGTAGATACCTATGGCACTTCTTATCGCATCTCGATCAACGCCCATAGGAACTCTGAATGTGATTGCAGATGGCGAGCTCCTGCTCGGAGCAAACCTCTCATCGGTGAAAGCTCTCAAAGATGGTTTAGATTCAATCTATAGGGGATCAGAGTTTCGGGAAGTCTCAAAGATTCCGATTATCTCTGACCTGATTAGCGATTACTTTGATGGAGATACATCTGCCATCAACGGAATCAAGGTGAGCCAACCTGGCGGATCTTTTTCGCAATCAGCATGGAAGTCGATGCGCAAAGTTCGCCCAGGCAAGGTGATCTCCTACGCCCAGTTGGCTGAAAATTCTGGAAGTCCTAAGGCTATCCGCGCGGCAGGAAGTGCTTGTGCGAAGAATGCAATTATTCTTGTTGTGCCCTGCCATCGCATTGTGAAAACTGGGGGAGCGTTAGGCAACTACGCCTATGGAATCGATAAGAAGGAGTGGCTCTTACGCCACGAGGGTCTTCTTTAAGATCTCAATCGCTTGATCGCATTGCGCATCATCAAAGTCGCGGTGTGTCACAAGTCGGGCAAAGTATGGCCCCAGTGCGCCAATCAGCAAACCGTTCTCTTTGCAGCGCTTTGCCAGCTCTGCTGCTGTGATACCAAGAGTCTGAAGATTGAGGCCAACAATGTTTGTAGCAACTGATGCTGGATCGATCAGAGAAGATTCAATCGCATGAATTGATGTAGCAAGTGCTTTAGCTCTGAGATGATCATCGGATAAATCTGCTAATTGATGAGTGATCGCATAATCGGCGGCTGCAGCCAAGATGCCTACCTGTCTCATTCCAGCGCCATATCGTTTGCGCCAGATGCGTGCCGATTCGATTCGTTCGCGAGTAGAGAGAGCCATAGATCCAATGGGAGCGCCAAGACCCTTAGAAAAACATACGCTGATGGTGTCGGCATACTTTCCGTAATCACTTAATGAGACACCTGATGCCACATGAGCATTCCAGATGCGCGCTCCATCGAGATGAATTGCTATGCCCATGGCATGAGCCTTCTCGTAGAGCTCCTTCATCTGATCTAAAGGTTGAACAGTTCCACCACCAAAGTTATGGGTGTTTTCGATGGCGATCGCCGTAGTCGATACAAGGTAAGGACCAGCGTTGGGAGTGGCAAGAGCCAACGCTTCATCTGCGCGCAAAAGTCCAGATTGCGCCGTCCAGGTGCGCGTTGTGATTCCAGAAAATGTTGCAGCAGCGCCGAGCTCTGCGCGCACAACATGAGAGTTGCTTTCAGCAAGAATCTCTTGACCGGGCTGCACCAAGGTGCGCATCATCAATTGATTGGCGAGAGAGCCTGTCGGGCAGAAGAGTCCTGCCTCTTTATCGAAGAGGGCAGCAACGCGCTCTTCCAAAGCATTTACTGTTGGATCATCACCGTAGACATCATCGCCAACGGGTGCAGTTGCAATGACCTGACGCATAGCATCAGTTGGTGCTGTGACAGTATCTGAGCGAAGATCGATCATTGCGAAGGTTCCTTTACAACAATGAGATACATCGCAGTCAAAAGAATTAATCCACCGAGTGCCACTTGAAGTGTCATGCTTTCACGCCCAATAGTGATGGCAAAGAGTGCGGCAAATACAACTTCTAGAGTCAGGATGACTGCAACCTTTGTTGGTTCGATATGTGCTTGTGCCCACGTTTGTATGATGAAACCAAAGGCTGTGCAGACAATTGCAGTAAAGATGACAACGGCCCATACGCCACCATCTGGCGGTGCTTGGTAGCCTTCGGCAAAGGCGAAGCCACCTGTTAAGACTGTCACTGCAAAAAGCTGCACCGTCGTCATTGCATAGACATCGCGACCTAAACTCCACTGACCTAGAGCCACAATATGAGCAGCAAAGGCGATAGCGCAGAGGAGAACCAGGAATTCACCAAAGCCCATTGACCATCCACGTAGAGAGAGCAGCGCTAACCCAACGGTGGCAAGTGCTACACATCCCCAGGTGAAGAGTGAGATCTTCTTCTTTAAGAGAAGTGCTGAAATCAGCGGTGTTGCAACGACGTAAAGACCTGTCACAAATCCAGTAATGGCAGCTCCTGTGCGAGCTAGCCCTTCTGTCTGCAAGATGTATCCAGCACCTAAAACGATGCCAGCGAAGAAGGCTTTAGCAAAGAGATCTTTTGTAATCGCTCGAAAGACTGTTGGTCTGAAAGCCACGAGGAAGAGCACTGCAACTGCAAAACGAGTAAAGAGGAAGCTGTTAACGCTCTGTCGTTCAATCGAATCTTTCATGATGACAAATGCCAGGCCCCAAGATGCGGCAAGTGCGATCAAGGCAATGGGTGCAAGGCGCATGCGGGCAGGATGAGTCTGAAGCATTAAGAGTTACCTATCCTTTTCGTAACTTCTTGAGAAGGGCAATCTCCTTGCCATGTTCTGGCTCCATGCCTGGAGTTTCAAGAATCAGGGGAGCGTTAACAACGGCAGGGTGTGCAAGAAGTTCTTTAAATGGATCGGTTCCAATAAAGCCTTCGCCGATATTCTGGTGGCGATCTTTGAGTGCGCCACAGACATCCATCGAATCATTTGCGTGAATAAGCTGAATACGTTCTGCACCTGCAACTTCAACCAAGAGATCAAGGGTCTCTTTCATTCCACCTTTTTTAGCGATGTCATGGCCTGCGGCAAATACATGGCAGGTATCAAGACATATTCCAACTTTAGGATGATATTCAAGGGCCTTTAGGTAGTGCTCGAGATCTTCAAGGCGCTTCACAAGTGATTGACCTTGCCCGGCAGTTGGTTCAAGTAAGAGATATGGAGCATCGTCTGTGAGCGCATTGAGGATCGGCATCATGCCTTCGTGAATTTGTTTCCACGCACCTTCAATAAAATCTTCATTGACTGCAGAACCTGTGTGGACAACGACGCCGAGTGCGCCAATCTCTTTGCCGCGTTTGAGTGAATATTCTGTTGAAGCAAGTGAATTCTTATAAGTACCTTCTGTTGGCGATCCTAAATTGATGAGAAATGGTGCATGTACATAGACCTCAAGATCGAGTTCTTGAGCGCGTTCGCGAAAGAGCGCATCTGCTTCATGATTGGTCTCAGGCATCGCCCACCCACGCGGGTTTGAGGTAAAGACCTGAATTGCTTCTGCCTCAGTAATGCGCGCATATTCGATAGAGCGTTTTGCCATGCCTCCACTAGTAGGCGTATGGGCTCCGATGCGAGGGCGTAGGGCTTTAGACATTTGCCTACCCTACTGTGAGAGTCACCGTTGTTCCACGCTTAACCTTCTCATTGACCTTCGGTGTTATTCCAATAACTAATTTGGCGCTCTTTGTGACCTTCTTGACGACGACTTTGAGTCCCAAATCCTCCAAAACAGCGACGGCGCGATCTTGGGTATAGCGCATCACATTTGGAATAAAGACAAAGGCTGAACCCTTAGAGATAAAGATCTCAACTGCTGCGCCCTTGGGAAGAGGTGAACCTGCTGCTGGTTGCTGCGAAATAACTTCGCCAGGCATTACTTTCTCATCGTAGGCATATGTAGCAGTGACGTTAAATCCAGCCATCGTTAACTCATTGAGGGCTTCTTCACCATTTTTTCCAAGATAAGAGGTGAGATCAAATGTCTGCACACCTTTGCTTACAACCAAATCGACGAGGGTGTCTCTCTTCACACGAGTACCTGGTGCAGGATTTGTTGAGATGACAAAACCTTTAGGAATCTTGCTGTTAAAGACTTCGGTGATCTCACCAACTTTAAGTGGTGACTTCGCCAAGAGGTTGACTGCAGCCTCTGGAGTAAGGGCCAAGAGAGCCGGAATTGTGTAGCGCTCAGCACCCTTTGAGATTACGAGTTTGACCGTGCCTCCAGCTGCAATTGAATCACCGGCAAAAGGATCTGTTGAGATCACTCGATCTTTTGCAATATCTTCATCAAAACGCTCTTCAATAATTTCAACCTTTAAGCCCAGGCCAGTCAGAGTTGCACTTGCCTGCTCTGTCGTAGCGCCAACAACTGATGGAAACTTGATCGATGCGCCCGGTCCAATGAGGACCCACCACGTCGTAATTCCTAAGAGAACTGCAAGGCCTGCTGCGATCCAACGATTACGTCGAACTCGCTTACTGACTTTTTTGCGCGCCTTTACCTCAGCGGTGGTCTCTTTTGCAGATGGTGTAGGCACGGTAAGGGAAATCCTCTCGGTCAGTTGAGCAAGTTTTCTTCTAGATTTTTTCTTCGGCTTCTCTCGCATCGGTGCGATCGGAATATCTAACTCAAGGCTCATCTGAGGAGCAGTTGGATTGAGGGCATGCGATATTGCAAGAAGTTGACTATGAAAGATCTGGCAATCACGAGGACGCTCATCTGGATCCACACTAGTTGCAGCAAAGATCAGATCATCAAGTCCCTCCGGAATTTCTGCGATAAGGCTGCTCATTCGAGGCACACGAGAGTTAACGTGCAAGAAGGCGATCTGAATCGGCTCTTCACCTTCAAATGGTTTCTGACCAGTAAATATCTCAAAGGCTGTAATCGCTGCCGAGTAGACATCACTGCGTGAATCTGCGATTCCGCGTGAGACTTGTTCAGGGGAGAGGTAGGAGACACTACCCAGAATGACACTCGATTCTGCCGTCATCGTGCTGCCGATCATCGCACCCTTGGCAAGTCCAAAGTCGGTGATCTTTATCCGTCCCTCTTTTGAGACAAGGATGTTTTCAGGCTTCACATCACGATGCACTATTCCTAACTTATGTGCTGCACCAAGTGCGCTTAAGACAGGTAAGAGAAATTTGATTCCATCTCGTACTGGGATTGCGCCACGTTCATTGAGGTACTCACGCAACGTGTGGCCATCGACTAACTCCATCACAATAAAGACTGCAGGGATTCCGCTCTGATTCCAACCCTGATCTTGGACGGCGACAATGTTTGGATGACTTAACGCTGCAGCAGCCTTTGCCTCACGAATAAATCGCTCTACAAATTGTTCATCCTGCGCCAGGTGCGCATGCATAATCTTGACTGCAACGCGGCGATCAAGGCGGGTATCGATCGCCTCGTAGATGGTGGCCATTCCGCCGGCATCCATCTGGCGCAAGAGTTGATAGCGCCCATCGATGAGATTTCCGGTCAGGTCAGACATAGAGCAATTTTAGGTTGAAAGGATGAATTCGCAGCGCTCTTTCGTCCGATCGCGGGCAAAGTGTTGCTCTTGTGTCGCAAGCCACTCTTTCATCTCCGATGAGATTGTTGATCCATCTCTTTCAATAACGCGTTGAAATCCAATCTGTGGATCTAAATCTAGCCAGAGAGAGGTTGCCAAAGAGTCTTCAATTGCAATCTGCGCACTTGCAACGCCCTCAAGAATAAGTAGCTGGGTAGAGGGGAGAGTTTTTGGTGCGCTAAATTCATTGGCGTGCCAATCAAAGGCGGAGAACATCAGCGGTTTTCTCGCCTTATGACATGAGGTAAGCCATGTCAGCGTCTGTGTCAGTTCGATACCGATTGCCTTCTCCCACCCTGGGTAGAGCTCATCCATATGAATCACAGTTGTACTCATATGTGGAGAGAGGGCGAGGGAGATCGTCTGCGCCAACGTTGTTTTGCCAGCGCCAGCCGGTCCATCTATAGCGAAGATGGGTTGATCAACACTCGATGCAATCTCAGAGAGTGCGTTGATAAGTTGCATACCAGCGTCTCCAACCAATAATTGCTACGACGGTAAAGACGAGATAGAGAGCCGAAGTGAGGTAGAGCTCTTGTGAGTAATAGAGCGCTGTATATCCAATATCAACAATGAGCCAGAGAATCCACGATTCATACTTTTCATAGACCATCAAGAGTTGGGCAGTTATCGAACCAAAGAGGAGAATTGCATCGGCATAAGTTGAGGCAGCGCCAATGCGATCGAGGATAGGCGCTAACGCCAATGTAGCCAGAATGATGGCAACTGCGATGTAGATGCGATGGAGATTCTTTAGCGCGCCTGGAATTGCACCTTTCTTACCCCAACCAAACCAACCACCGATTGCTGCCGCAAAGAAGACAATCTGAAGTGCTGCACTTGCATAGAGCTCCCATTGGATAAAGAGAATTCCGTAGAGCACGCTACTGACTGCCCACCATGGCCACGTAATTCTCTTTCCGGTAACGCCAAGTGATACTCCAATAAAGGAGATAAGGGCTGCAATGATTTCTAGGGTAGACATAACCAATTCCTTTCCACATCCGCATTACCGGACGGGTCTAGCGGTCGATCTCGCTTTGAGATCCTCTCAGCAGCGCTACAAGTAGCGCATGTGCTCCCGCGTTTTTATCTTAGCGCACGTCGGGCAGAAATTGCTTGTAGATATGCCTTTCCTGCAACACGTACTCTGCGAGCAGTTGATGTCTTTGCTCGCTTATTGAAGATGTCATAGCCAATCGCTTCTACCTCATCGACGATTCCACAGTAGAGCTCACTGGCAGCACGGATACATGGTCGACTTGTGGGATCAAGTAACTGGATTCCAGCATCTGCCTCTTTCTGCAGTTGGCGGACGCGGGCGATCTGAAACTTAAGGGCGGAAGTGATTTCTGGCGTGAGCACTCGGTTGTAGAGCATCTCTTCTGTCACACCGTGGGCTGCCAACTCATCTAGTGGTAGATAGATACGACCGCGATCGAGATCTTCTCCCACATCTCTAATGAAGTTAGCTAACTGGAAGGCAACTCCGAGCTTTTTGGCGCTTTCATATGCACCATCAGAGAGTGTTCCCAGGATAGGTAGCATCTGCAAACCAATGACTGCTGCAGATCCATATACGTATTCGTACAAGTTATCGAAGGTTGCATATGTGGATACGGTCAGATCCATCTCCATTGAGTGGAGAAAATCAACGAAGTGTTGGTGGGGAATGGCAAAGCGCGAGACGGTATCAACGAGTGCGGCACCGACTGCATCATTGCTTTTTCCGGTTGCAAGATCTGCAAGTACTCCAGAGCTCCAGGTACGCAAGACATCAGCTTTTTCTTGTGGAGTCAAAGTTGATGCAAGGTCATCAACAATCTCATCGGCATATCGAGCAAAGCCATAAAGTGCATGAACAAATGGTCGCTTAGCAGGTGGCAGTAGAAGAGTTGCTAAGTAATAAGTTTTACCGTGAAGTGAATTGAGTCGTTTGCACTCGGCATATGATGCGCGCAGGACAGGATCTGTGATCCCTGCTGCATCTAACTCGCTCATTACTTAACAGGTCCAACAATTCGCTCAGCGGCAAGTCGTCCTGAGATAAGAACCATCGGAACGCCTACACCTGGTTGAGTTCCAGAGCCGGCAAAGACGATATTTTCAAAACCTGCTGCGATATTGCGAGGTCTAAATGGACCCGTCTGGAAGAAGGTGTGGGCACTTGCAAATGGTGCACCACGCTCCATTCCCTGTGCCTGCCAATCAAGAGGAGTAGTCATCACTTCGGTTTCAATTCCAGCTTCGAAATCCGTATAACCACGCTCTTCAAGAGTCTTAATCATCTGATCGCGATATGGGCCAGCCTGCTTCTTCCAATCAATATCTGCATCCAAGTTAGGAGTTGGATAGAGGATGTAATACGACTCTTTACCGGCAGGAGCAAGTGAAGGATCATCTTTACTTGGAACTGTAACAAGAACTGAGGGATCGGTCATGAGGACCTTCTTATTGATCAGCTCGTCAAAGACGCCATCCCACGATTGCCCGAAGTGAATATTGTGATGGGCAGCATGGTCATACTTCTTTGAAGATCCAACAAGCAGAGTTGCACATGATGGCGAGTACTTAAGGCGCTTGATGTTAAGCGGTGTCTTTCCCAAGAGATCACGCCATACAACGGGAAGATCAGGGTTCATCACAATTGCATCGCACTCGTAACGCTCACCTGTAGCAGTGGTTACAGCACGAGCACGAGAGTTAACAACTTCAACGCCAGTGACCTCGGTGTTGTACTTAAAGACAACGCCATGCTTTTCGGCGGCTGCGGCAAGTGCGCGTGGAACTGCATGCATTCCACCCTTAGGGAAGAAGACGCCATTGACTGAGTCCATGTAGGCAATTACTGCATAGATTGCTAGCGCTTGCTGTGGGCTCACGCCGGCATACATGGCTTGGAATGAGTAGACCTTCTGCAAGCGTGGATCTTTAAGGAATTGGTTGACCTTTGGTGCAAGGCGTCTAAATCCGCCGAGGGCCACCAAGCGAGCAAGGTTTGGAGTCAGCAAGTTAAATGGTGAATCGATATTGCGATCGATGAAATCATTCATCTCGTACTTATATAACGTGGTAACAAAATCTACATATCTGCGATATCCGAGAGCCTCTTCGGCGCTGACTGTCTTTGCAATCTCAGCCTCCATCTCTTCGGTATTGGCGTGCACATCGATGATGCTGCCGTCATGATAGAAAGCCCGATAGAGCGGCTTGACTGGTGTGAGTTCTAGCCAATCCTTCATATCTTCACCTACACATGAGAATGCATCTTGAATCAGTGATGGCATCGTCAAAACGGTAGGGCCAGTATCAAATGCGTAACCATCTTTATTGAGTAGACCGTTACGCCCACCAGGAACACTTGCACGTTCAAGGACAGTTACCTTGCGTCCAGCCCCTGCAAGGCGAAGGGCAGCGCTCAGTCCGGCAAGACCTGCACCGACAACAACGACGTGATCTGTTGGACCTTTGATACGTGCGACCATGGGAGCTCCTAGCTCTTGCGCGCCGTTGCACTTGCTGCAAGGGCGGCCAATAGTTCGTGTGCCTCTGGTGCGATTTCTCGGGATCGAGAAGCGCTCAGTGCATCGAATGTGAGTTTTTCAATAAGACCTTCAACGCTTTCAACAGCGCCGCTTTCGAGAATGATCCCTCTCAATTTTTCAATTGTCGGAAGAGAGAGATCAGCCTTGCCAAGATTATCTGTGAGTTCGCTGCGACCAGCGTCGCTCGTGCGCTCCATTGCCATCGCCATCAAGACGGTGCGCTTTCCTTCGCGTAGATCATCGCCTGCAGGTTTTCCAGTAACGGCAGGATCTCCAAAGATTCCCAAGAGATCATCGCGTAATTGAAATGCTTCACCCAGGGGTAGACCATATTCAGAGAGTCTCCACATAAGAGGCTGTCGCACCGATGCATCACGCTCTGCAATTGCAGCCCCTAAATGAAGTGGGCGTTCAATACTGTACTTTCCTGATTTAAAGCGGGCGATGCGTAGTGATCGCTCAACGTTATAACTCTTCTCGCCGGCTTCACGAACATCGAGATATTGACCTGCCATTAATTCGATGCGCATCTCATCATGAACGCTGAGTGCATCCAGCAGCTGATTCGAAGAGATTCCAGATGTGTGGAGCATATGATCTGATTGAACAAGGGCGAGATCACCGAGCAAGATGGCAGCAGCTGCGCCAAATTGTTCAGATAATCCAGCAAGAGCCTGCTCCTGATGAAGATTTTCAAAGCGACGATGCATCGCAGGCTTGCCACGACGTGTATCTGAAGCATCCATCAAATCATCATGAATGAGCGCACATGCTTGCAAGAATTCAAGACTTGCAAAGGCTTTGATTTCATTCGGACCAACGGCCTTGCCTGCAGCAACATGTCCTGCATAGGCAAAGAGTGGACGAAGGCGCTTGCCGCCATCGAGGATAAATTCTTCAAGGCCATCACATACTGGGGCCAGCTGTGAACCGATGGTCGTCAGATGAGATCGGGCCTCTGCCAAGTAGGCCGCTAATGCTGCCTGAACTTGTTCACGAACGGATACGAGTTCATCCATTACCTGGCTATTCACGAGGGCAACGGTACCCTGACCGCGTGGAGATGCGACTTGAAAAGCGGATGTACTCATTTGAGTTCTTTCCGCCTAAAGATCTCGCAGGGGAAGAGCGCCTCTGGCAGGCCCTTTCATCACTTGCCACATTAAGCCCTGATTTTGTCGCTGTCACATATGGCGCAGGTGGTGGAACGCGCGATCGTACGATCCGCATCACATCTGAGATCACCGCTCGCACCAAGATTCCTACGGTGGCACATTTAACATGTGTTGGATCAACGCGCGATGAACTGATCGACATTCTTGCTCGATACAAAGAGTCAGGGATTAAAAGTATCTTGGCCCTTCGTGGAGATCCCGTCGGGGGACCACGTGCGCCATGGACACCTGTCGATGGCGGTTTAACTCACGCAGATGAGTTGATCTCTTTAGCTCGCGAGCATGGAGATTTCACAATTGGCGTTGCAGCTTTTCCTGATGGCCACCCAAACTCTGGTGGAGATTTCAATAAGGATGTTGAAGTTCTACTTCGCAAAGAATCACTCGGAGCATCTTTTGCAACAACACAATTTTTCTTTGAAGTAGATAAGTGGAAACGCCTGGTTGATGCGCTAGAAAAGCGGGGATCGACAATGCCGATTATCGCTGGAGTTCTCCCTGTCACCAATGTAAAACTATTGACCAAGATGGCAGAGCTCGGCGGAACCCCGATCCCTGAATCGATTGCTGCGCGATTTGCCGCAGTTGAAGATAATCCAGATGATGTCCGCAAATTAGGTGTTGAGATTGCTCTCAATCTCTGTAATGAGCTGATGGACGCTGGCGTTCCAGGAATTCACTTCTACACAATGAATAGCTCGACTGCTACAAGTGAAATCTTCGCCTCACTCAAAGATCGCCGCTAAGCAATGAGCCGTCAAGATTTCTTTACGCGATGGAGCGCTCTCCATCTTGGCGCATCGGTCACAGGAATTGTTAAGGGCTGGTTGAGCATCTCTTACGTGATCGCACGAGCACTGAGCACACTTCGTATCACGCCCAATCTTCTTACTCTGCTAGGAGTTCTCAGCGCGGTTGCGATGCTCTTCTCTCCACATTCAGCCTTTGCTCTGATCTTGCTTGTGCTCTCCCTTATCTTTGATGGCGTCGATGGCAGCGTTGCAATCATCTCTGGCAAAGAGAGCAAACTTGGCGCCGCCCTTGATTCAATCGCAGATCGCATTACCGAAGCTCTTTGGTTCTTTGCTCTCTATCAGTGGGGGATTGCGCCAGAGATTTGTTTGGCGCTCTTTGCCCTAGCGCTCACCCAAGAATATGCACGCGCGCGTATGGCATCTCTTGGATTTGCCGAGATTGGTGTTGTCACAATTGCCGAGCGCCCGGTACGAGCCAGTGCGATTGCAATCTTTATGGTGCTAGAACTTCTGAGCTTCTCATTTGCACCAGTTGCTCTCTACATCTTTACTGCGATGGCGCTCTTTAGTGTCTATCAAGTGATGAGAGCTGCCCGCCGCCATCTCGTGTAAGGATTGCCTCTGCAACAATCTCGGCACTTAAGCCAACAAGTGGTAACCCACCACCTGGGTGAGCACTTCCACCTACACAGTACAAACCATGTAACGGGCTGCGATTTTTGGCACGGTTAAATGCGCTTCTGGCCCCGTTACTGGATGTTCCATAAATTGATCCACCAGGAGCTAGTACGCTCGCCTCTAAATCCGCAGGGGTGCGAATTTCTAAGAGATCTAGTCGATCGCGCACCTTGATTCCACGGGCTTCAATGCGATCGATGATCTTGTGCGCATACTGTTGGGCAAATACTGGATCGCTCCAATCAAAGCTATCTGCACCATGACGCGGCGCATTCACAAGCACGAACCACGCCTGATGGCCAGCCTTGGCAACCATCGTCTCATCATGGGGTGCGCAGATATAGATTGTCGGATCTTCTACAGGAACTTTCTTGTTGAAGATAGATTCAAATTCATCATCATAATTTTCCGGAAATAAGATCGTGTGGTGCTCAAGTTGCGGTTCTGTAGAAGGTTTAAGTCCGAGCAACAATGAAAATCCGGCAAGTGATGGCTCCATCTTCTCGATAGCGCGCTGTGCTTTACGAACCGATCGTGGCGGGTTCTTGATCAAATGTGAATATATCGTTCCCGCATCAGCATTTGCAACGACGGTATGCGCTGGGATGTGGCGACCATCTGCAAGTGATATTCCTGTAACCACTCCATCTGCATGGGTAATTTCATCTACGTGTGCGTTAAATTCAAAGGTAACGCCGCGGTCGAGGCAGCGCTGATAGAGAGCATCGCCTAACTTTCCAATTCCGCCGGTGATATGCCAGGCACCAAAAGCCTCCTCAACAAAGGCGATAGACGAGAGCACCGCAGGTGCCACACGCGGATCTGAACCGCTATAGGTCGCATATCGATCCAAGATCTTGCGCAGATGCGGGCTCTTAATCGAAAGTCCGCGGATAGATTTCCAGGGAGCAATCACGAAGATATCTCGCAGCAGAGTTTTGCGAGAAAAGAGTGAGGCGACAGATTTAAGTTCAGATTCAATAAATGGCTCACGGGATACATCCCACATCGCCTCGGCCCGACGCATGATCTGATCCCACTGCGCTGCAGCCGCTGCGCCGTAAGAAGATGTGATCGCATCGATCGTTTTTTTACGAGAGAGATTTGCAAACTTCACCGATGTTCCATCGTGAAAGCGATAATCAAAAGATGGATCAACTGGCGTCATCTCAACTACACGCCCTAGAACATCACCAGTTCTTTGAAAGAGATCGCGATAGACAGCAGGAAGAGTCAAAAGTGATGGACCCGTATCAAAGGCGTATCCATCAATCCATTCGGTACGGCATTTTCCACCGTGGCGATCGCCTGCTTCAAATACACGTACGCGGTAACCCTTCTTGCCTAAGCGGGCAGCAGTTGCCATCGCTCCCATGCCAGCGCCGATGATGACGACATCTTTCTCTTTCATACAGCCCTGCCCTTCCACGTGATTTTCCCGCGAGACAGGTTGGAATATGCCAGCAGATAGATGAAGACAAGAGTTGAGATTGGGTGCAAAAGTGCATCAATCATTAGCGAACGTGATGAGAGCGCTGAAACCATGCGAGATGCGATAACAAGAATGAATGAGGTTGTGGCAATTGTCGAACCTGCAATTGCGCCAATCAAGGGTAGGAAGCCTGAGATAAAGGTGAGGGCGGTAATTGCTATCGATCCGCCAGCTCCACCAAATCCCTTCGCCAGAGATTTTCCATAGCCAGCTCGGATTTGTTTAAAGGAAGAGTACATACGCGTTGATGCAATTGATGAACCATCACAAACTCCGCCGTGAAAGCCGGCAGCGATCAGCGCGCGAGCCAGATCAATGTCATCAAGAACGCTGGAGCGAATAGCCTCAAAACCACCAGAGGCAACGAGAGCGCTCTTTCGAATAAAGAAGAATTGACCATTTGCTACAGCAAGAGATTTACGCTTACTTTTCATTGCAAGTCGCAACGGAACGGTTGTCATCCATGTCCATTGCAGAAGCGGCTGGATTAAACGCTCTGACATCGTAAGTGCAATCTGGGCCGGGTATGGCGAGAGAAAGTCAGTCTTGGTGCGAGCAAGTGCACAATCAACTGCAGAGAGTGCATCAGATCGCAGGCGCACATCAGCATCAATCGTGACTACATATTCATAACGTGCAGATGAAAGGCCTTGCGAGAGAGCCCACGGCTTGCCTAGCCAGCCTTGCGGCAGAGGTTGGGCATCTATTACCGACATGGTGCTGCGATTTTTAACTGCCTCGCGCAGAAGTTGGCCAGTGCTATCTGTTGAATTATCGTTGATAAAGATAACTTCAAAGCGTGGATGATCTAGCGCTCCTAAGTACTTTACCAGTTCAACGATGTTCTCTTCTTCATTGCGGCAAGGGACTAGAAGAGAGAAACTCAATTGTTCTTCTGACTTCTTCTTAGGCCTGATGATTGTGAAGGCGTTGATCAACGCCATCACAAGTAGAAAGGCATTAATTACTAAGGAAAGGTTAAAGAGCGCTGACATCTGATTTAAGCGCGATTGAGCCAGCGGGTAAAGAAATATGGAGAGAGAATTGCGCCATAGATCAAGAAGGCAACAATTGCTAATCCTTGGCGATCGAAGAAGACGAACTGTGCGATAAAGCCACCAACTAGACTCCACGCTAGATAGATATCAACTGCCAGAGTGCTCGGTGCTTCTTTACGGCGCTCTGTTGGGAGAATAAAGTGGAGAATTCCAATAAGTATTAAACCTGAGAGCAACCAGCCAAATGGATTAGAGAGTGGGATTTCAGGAGCGTAAGGAAATGAGGCACCAGTTACTTCCCACGTCCAACGACCTGCTGCAACCATTTGAGGATCTAAGAAGAGATCCCATCCCATCAAGATTGCACCGCCGTAGAGAAATACCCAACCTCCTGCAACGCGACGAGCTGCAATGAGTGCGGGATAGGCCATCATCGTCCAAGCAAAGAGAACTACAAGTGGAACATCGAAGATGAAGAAACCTAGAGTGGCGCTGTATTCATAGACACCAAAAGGCCATCCAGTATTGACGCCGATAGTTTCAATCGCCAGTGAGAAGAGCGCGGTGATTGCTAAATATGTCAGCGCAAATTTGGTTCCATAGCTCATGCGGGCATGTAGCAACATAGCAGCGGCACCGAAGTAGACAGTCAGCAGTGTTAAGACTTCAAGTGGCTTGCCTTCAAGAAGCGGATAAGGAATTTGGAGCAAGATTGCTGCAGCGAGAACTATGCCGAGAAAAATTCGTGAACGTTGCGATTGAGCACGGCGACGGTTTGCCCGCGGAGTGAAATCTCGAATCGACATGGGCTAAGTCTGCCCTACTAAAGATGCCCACGCATGTGGCGGACTGCAAAGCGAGAAAATAGCTCTTCGGCATACCAATTAAAGCGATGGGTCGCCTCGATAGCCCCTTGGTGAGCGCTGCCTTTGTAAGCAAAATCTCTCAAAGCTTTTCCGCTCTCCCATAATGAGAATGTGCCCTGCAACCCAATCGGTGCCTCACCGATACCAATGGCTGCGATCAAGCCAGGGGATTGATGCAGTTCGTTGGAAACTGGAGGCACTGCAGACCAGAAGCGAAAGTTCTGCAGCCACTTAATGCGCGCTCGAGTAATTGCCACAACCTTGGCATCTGCGGCAGGAGTGTGGCTCCAGTCAAAGGGATTAGATCTAGACCAGAGGCCGTGGGCTGCGATTGGATCAAGAACTAAGCGCACCTCACTCGCTGAACGTTTCTTCCACCCTGCAATCACCACATTGCTATCAAAGGAATCTAGTTGGGCTTCATCGATAACAACCAGTGCGCCCCATCGTGAAAGATCGGCATCGCTTGGAGTGAAGTTTTCACCGGTTCCAGTACCAAGCATCTTTGCAAAGTGAACACCGCGAGACTGCCGCAATCTTCTGCGATCGCGTGCCATCGAGAAAAGTGCAAAGGGTAGTGAACTCTTTTCAATCTTCCAGAAGTAAGCAACGACGACTTTATTCATAACGCTCATTAATCGCCGACAACCATAGGTTGGGCATTGGTGCATGTAATGAGTTCGGTAAATGATGTGGGATAGACGGCATGTGGATGCCCGGCAGCAGCCCAGACAACTTCGTAATCGTTGAGCGCATCATCGATCAGGATGACTTCAGGCTGGGTAACCCAACCAAGGGGGCTGACACCACCGATGGAGTAGCCAGAGATTTCCTTGACGAAATCGGCATCAACGCGTCCAAGTTTTTCGACTCCAAGATTCTTAGCAACGAGATCGGTATCTACGCGATGGCGACCACTGGTAATAATGAGGAGAGCTCCACCTGAGGGCAATTTAAAGATTAATGACGATGCAATCTGACCAACTTCAACACCGAGGGCATCTGCTGCCTCTTGCGCAGTTCGAGCACTCTCACTCAAAGCAACAATGGAGCCTGCAACTCCGAGGGCTTTCATCGCTTCTGCTGCTCGGATTACCGATGCGCGCTCGAGAATGTGCTCCATAGATTGATAGTACGACATCACCCGAGGCATCTGCATTGCTCGGCGTGATGGTTTAGCGTTAGCGCCTATGAGCCCACAGAGATTTCGCGCAACTGCCCCTGTAGCAATTGCAGAGCAGGCACGTAAGTCACTCTTGGCGATGTTCTTGCTGATGGGCATGGTCTCGATGGGTTGGGTTCCACGCATTCCCGAAATCAAAGATGCCATCGGTTTAAGTAATGGCCAATTTGGATTTATCTTGTTGGCAAGCACCTTTGGCTCTGTTACTGGTGCTCAAATTGGCGGGCGTGCAATCCATACCTTTGGGTCGCGCCGTGTGACACAGGTTGCCATCTCGATCATGCCTCTGGGTCTTGCTGGAATGGGGCTGGCAAATTCAGCGCCGTACTTAGTTCTCTCACTTTTCGTCATGGGCTTTGGATATTCGCTGATGGATATCTGCCTGAATTCACAGGGATATGTCGTTGAACGAATTATCGAAAAGCGCTGCATGTCAAAGCTTCATGCAATGTGGAGCGTGGGAGCATTCCTTACAACCGTAATCGGTGGATCGATCGCTCGATTTATCTCTTACGAAGTGAACCTTGTCGCAATAGCAATTTTTGCAGGCATTGCATTTATTCCAGCAGCCTTCTTCTTACTTCCTGGCGATCTCGATGATCACGATGGGGGAGAGGAAGAGACGGATGCAAAGATCCCTCTCTTTGGAAAGAGCGTTCTGCCACTGTGGGGATTAGGAATTGGCTTACTGGGTTGCTTGATCGCAGAAGGTGCAGCAAGTGATTGGGCAGGAATCTTGCTCCGCGATGACATGGGATATGACAAGGGCGTCAACGCCTCTGGCTTTGCCTGCTTTGCACTTGCGATGATCGTCAGTCGCTTGCTTGGCGATAGAACTCTTGATCGCTTAGGACCGGCACTTACTGTAAAACTTGGTGCCTACATTGGTGGTGTTGCTTGGGGTGCAGCGATTCTTATCGCAGTTCCATTGTCAGATTCACATCCATTGCTTGCTCTGATCATTATCAACCTTGGATTTATCGCAGTGGGATTTGGAATCGGTCCAATGTTCCCGGCATTTATCTTGGCAGCTGGCGCGACACCAGGAGTTGCACCGGCTGTAGCAATTGCTCGTGTAGGTGTCATTGGCATTGCAGGTTACTTCTTTGGTCCAACGCTTACTGGTTTAATTTCAGAGGTAACAAGTCTTCCTATTGCGCTCTTCTTCCCGATCGCAATGCTCTTTCTTGCCGGCTACCTCTCTCGCACAATCCATACAGATAAAGATCGAGATTTAAAAAAGTTTGATTAGACGATAAATAGCCGCTCAATCAGGCTAAATGCGGCTACCGCAAAAAGGAAATAGGCGAAGAGCTTTCGCAAAAGCACATCCTGAATTGGCAAGGTAATGCGTGATGCAATCTGTGCAATCACAACAGCACTTGCCCCCATCAACAACGGAATACTCCAGGAGACCTCATCCCAGAGCGCGTTATGGCCAACTAGAGCTGTCGCTGAATTCAGGGCAATAACTAGCAGCGCAGTTCCTGCAGCGATGACATGCGGGGTGCCAAAGCCGAGAACAAGAACTGGAATAACAAGGAAGCCTCCACCGATACCAAAGAGTCCGGTGATCGATCCAATCAAGAGCGAGATTGCAATCAGTACAGGCCAGCTCATGCGTTTATGAACCGTTGTCAGAGGCGAACCAAGCATGCTTAGCCCGGCAAAGATAATGACAATCGAGAAACCAATAGCGATGAAATCTTCTGAGAGTCTATGGACGATGGATGAGAAACCAAGATTTGTTGTGAGTCCAATTGCCCAGATGACAACTGCATCTCGATAGTAAATCTGCTTCGTCTTGATCTTGGCACTTGCTCCTGAAAGTGCTGCAGAGCCTACGACGGCAAGGGCGGCCGTTGATGCAACAGATGGTTCAAAGCCAAATCCGTAGATCAAGATTGGTACGGCCAGCATCGCACCGCCGGCACCGACGAATCCAAGAACGCTGCCGATAAATGTTCCTGCGATCAGCGCTCCAAGAATCTCCATGGCCCAATGCTCTCAGATGCCACGGGAGAAAAGAAGAAGGCCCCCAGTTTCCTGAGGGCCTTTCTCTAAGCGTTGGTTTAACGTGAAATCACTTGAAGAGTGAGATGCTTCCGACGTTGACAAGAAGATCGCTTCCTTCAACAATTCCACCAGCAACAAGTGCAAAGAGCACGAGAGCTGCACCTGCAAGAGCGATGTCCTTATTGAATGCGATCTGCTCCTGCATCTTTGTATTTGCATCTGTCTCTTTCCAGAAGTTATGGAAGATCACTGCTGCAAGTACGAGTGTGATTGCGATGAGAAGTGCGCCGAGATCGACATAGGTGCCGATAACGATCAAGATTCCGCCTACGAGGAAGAAGAGTCCGCTTGCCATTACTCCGAGCTTTGCCGCTGGGAGCTTCTTGTACTGTGCGTAGCCGGTCATTGCCTCAAGCTTTGCAAAGTGGCCAATGCCTGATGTGATGAAGAGGGCTGCGAAGAGCACCTGGCCGATAAATAGGACGACGTTCATTGTTCTCCTTGATATTTCTTAGATAGTGCCTTGATGGATGAGCCCGCCTCGTGGCTAGCTCGCTTACCCCCTTAGGGTAGGGGATGTAGTTGAAATTTCAACTATTTCACCCTCGCTGAGCGTGGTGTGTCGCCTACCCAGGCTTGCTCTTGTCAGAGGTGTGGGCTAGTTTTCGAACATCTGTTCGAATTATCCACACCTTAGCCACATAGCAAGAAAGAG
>JACCDW010881604.1_pt1 | contig 19884 bp, 17 predicted proteins | sample 7449781 | NCBI WGS metagenome assembly JACCDW01 (sample SAMN15323449, study PRJNA562643) | freshwater metagenome | isolation source: river surface water | place: USA:Blue River Watershed | collected 2017-08-18
AGACTTCTGTGCAAGCTCTGCTGCCTTCTTGTAAGTAGTAGACAACATATCGAGTGCGGTAAGTCCGCGCTCTTCATCGATAACAAGCTCTGAGAGAACGCGGCGAAGTGATGTGCGAGCGCGAGAAACAGTGTGGCGCACTGCAGATTCCTTAATTCCGAGCTCTGCTGCGATTTCCTCTGTTGAGCGGCCTTCCATCTCCCACATAACAAGAGCTGCACGCTCTGCTGGTGAAAGTAGGGCCAAAGCCTGACGAATGATTGCTGCATCTTCAGCAGCAGAAATAGCTTGTGAGTGATCGCCATCGACCTGCCATGCAGCTTCAACTTCAGCCTGAGCATCGTCGATAACCACAAGGTTTGGACGGCGGCCTTCAAGGCGGAACAAGTCGATGCAGAGGTTTTCGATCGTGCGGTGCAGATAAGAAAGTGCATGATCATTTGAATCAAGCTCCGGGGCTGCAAGCATGAACTTAATGAGTGAGTCTTGGGTGATCTCTTCAGCCTTAGCTGAATCCTTCAATACGCGATTGGCATGCGCGAGTAGCTCTGAACGGTGCTCAGTGTAAAAAGCCCCCAGTTCAGCAACTGTCCATACGCTAAGTGCCACTTTTTGGATCCTTCATTAACCGGTTTGGTCTTGCGGAGCCAGCCGTCGCTGCCTCTATCCACTACTACGAATCCCATCCTAGTTTGTAGTGGGAAGGGGACAAAACGGACATTTCGCTAGAGGCCCATTAATTTCGCCTGGTTATCAAAACTAGGAACGGAAGCCCTTACTTGCTCAAATGTTCCGATCGCCTCGATCCGACCGTTATTGAGATACACAACTTTATTCGCTTGACGTACAGAGGAAAGCCGATGGGCGATCATAATTATTGTGGAACTGCCCTTAATTGACTGGATGGAATCGGTTAACTCAGATTCGGTTTCACTATCAAGTGCGCTTGTGGCTTCGTCAGTAACCAAAAGTCGAGGCCTGGTAGTTAATGCCCTTGCGATACCTAGTCTTTGCTTCTGGCCACCACTTAGTTTTGTGCCATTTTCGCCAACCTGAGTCTCGAGACCCAAATTTGGTTCAGTAAACAAGAAATCCATCTTGGTATCCAATAACACTTTCACGTATTCCTCATCGTGATTCTCTACAACTTCTAGACCCAATCTCAAATTATCCCTAACAGTTCCTTGGATTAAATAAACATCTTGAGGTACATAACCAACAGCCCCTGGCCATTTCTTAAAAGCTTCTAGCGGATTTAGCCCAGAAATCTCAACGTTTCCAGACTCTGGCTCAACTACTCCCAAGATTAGATCTACCAGAGTAGATTTTCCTGAACCAGAAACTCCTGTGATGGCCACAAAGTCTCCTGGAACTATCTCAAGATTGATACCTTGGAGCGCAGGCACTCCACTTTCAGGATATGAGAAATTCACATTCTTGATTGAAATTGATGGGACAAAGCCGTGGTAATTTGAATCAGTTAGTCCATCGGCGAATTCAAGAGGCTTGAGTTCTTTGTACTTTTCAAGCACCTCTAAGGTAGTTCTGGATGCTGCAATACTGTTGCGAACTTGAAGTGAGTTTTGTTGTAACCTGAGTACAGCTGGAGCAATTCTCGATCCAGCAGCCAGGAAAACTGCAAGCGTTGCAATTGCATGCGTGGAATCTTGAAGTAAAAATTGCACCGCACTAATTATGATCGCTGCAAGGACTACTGTTGATTCAATTAAATACTTGCTTAGGGTCGGCATAAACTGCAAGTCAGCAGTTAAATTCGCTAAAGCCACTCGCTGAGAGAGAATCCTTTTTGCGGTCTCCGCGCGTCTATTTGTAACAACTAGTTCTCGATACGAATTTAGAGCATCCAAAATCGCATCATTGCCTTTAATTGATAAGTCCATCTGGGAGGCTCCGATGGAAGCCACACGAACATGCATAAATTTATAGAGACCAATGCCTATGGCACCAAAAAGCAGTGTGGTTGTGATCGAAACCGTTGGATCAACTACGAAGAGGCCCGCAATCATGATGAGTAAAAGTGAACCATCCGCGATTGTCATTACTAGCGATCCAATTACACCAACCGTGATAATTGAAACCCCGGTTGTCACGGCATATAGGTTTTCTTGGGTTGATTTGCTTTGAATTTCAAGTAGTGGTCTCGAAAGAAGCTTTGAAATCAAGTCTCCAGAAATCAACGCGCTGCGGTTCGCCAAGAATCTAAGGGTTCTCTTACTAAAATAAATGGAAAGTAAAGTTCTGATGATTAAGGAAAGTACTGCAAGGCAACCAAGTATGGCAACCTGATGCTGAAATGTTAGCTTCTCAAGATTCAATGTGGAGAGAAGAGCAGAAACTCTATTGCCTGGCTGCTGGGACCTAATTCCAGTAATAGTGAGCGCGCCTAAAACGCCTACAATTGCCACACCGACTAGGTCTAAAAGGTTAATAAAAATCTGCAGAATTGTAACAAGCAAGATTTTTTTTCTATCTTTCTTGCTTACCACCCTCAAGCACCGACCAAGCAGCGTTTCTCGAAAATTCACCACTCTTAAAGTCTAGTGCGAGAATCCTGACCTGAGCCTCGCCTGTTTTGCTATTTTGCGCCTAGCGGTGATTAGTCTCAAGATTTTGCGTTGTTTCACCATATACTCCACCCAAGATTCTAAAAAGACCCGAGGTTTACATGGCTAAAGTGCTGATTGTTGGTGGTGCAGGTTACGTAGGTGGCTGGATGACCGACGAGGCCATTCGCAATGGCCACGACGTACGAGTTCTAGACAATCTCACCTACGAGGATTCTTATTTGAAAGCTGTCGACTTTCATTATGGTGATGTTCTCGATTTCAAAACCATTAATCCTCATCTAAAGTGGGCGGACACAGTCATTTGGCTCTCCGCCTTGGTTGGCGATCCGGCATGTGCAATCAATCCCAAACTCACGCGCCGCACGAATGTGGAATCAGTAAAGTCATTAACAGATTCTTTCGGTGGGAGAATAATTTTTCCTTCGACATGTTCGGTCTATGGTGCTCAAGATGGAATATTGGACGAATCTAGTCCTACCGGACCATTATCTCTTTACGCAGAATCCAAACTCGAGGCGGAACAGATTCTGACATCTGCTGAAAATCAAACCTTGATTTTCAGGCTCGGAACGCTCTTTGGAATAAGCGATACATTTGCAAGGTTGCGTGTGGATTTAGTCCTCAACGTCTTAACTATTCGCGCCATACTTGAAGGCACTATGAGTGTGTTTGGTGGCGCACAATACCGACCTCTACTACATGTCCGCGATGTGGCAACGGCTGCCGTACCCCATATCGCAACATCAGAAACTGGAATTTTTAATTTACATACAGAGAACGTAACGGTCCTTGAATTGGCTGAAAAAATCAAAGCCCTAGTTCCAAACGTCTCAATTGAGCAGACCGAGATCTCTTTCCAAGATGCAAGAAACTACAGAGTGGGATCGGATAAAGCTCGCTCGCAGCTTGGATTTTCGCCGAAATGGAGTATTGAAGATGGGATCCGGGAAGTCGCGGAAGTCATCACTAGCAAGCGAATTAAGAATGTTCAAAATCCAAGGTTCAACAACTCCGAGAGCCTCCGCCTGCAACTAGGAGTTCTGAACTGATGAATAATTGGCCTACAGAACCAACTCTATTTCAGGGAAACAAAGCCTTTGATGATCGCGGTAATTTAGGTTTCATCAATGGATTCGATATTTCATCGTTCAAGCGTTTCTATATAGTCGAGAACCATTCAAAGGATTTCATCCGCGCTTGGCATGGCCACCTTAAAGAAGCAAAAGCAATCATTGTTACCAAAGGTGTTGCGATTGTCTGCGCGGTTAAGATGGATGACCCAGTATCACCTAGCAAAAATAATGAAGTGATAAGGAAAGTGATTTCTGCTACTTCTACAAGTGCTTTTTATATTCCTGCGGGCTATGCAAACGGATTCATGACTTTATCTGATGATGCCCAAATCCTGGTTTTCTCCTCCACGACACTTGAAGAGAGCCAAGGAGACGACTATAGATTTGAATATGACTACTGGAATCCTTGGGAAATAGTTCCTCGTTAAATGCCAAAAGGCCCTCTAGTACTAATTCTCGGAATACGTCCAGACGTTATTCGTGCGAGCATCATAATTCGAGAGCTGCGGAAAGCAATTCCTGATGATTTCCTTTTGATTTGGTCAGGGCAGCATTATTCAGAAAATTTAAAAGATGTTTTCTTTAGTGAGCTCGGAGTCGGATCTCCTGACATTGAATTAAACATTAAAGGTGAGACCGATGCGGAATTGTCGGCGTCCATGATTACCCAACTCTCTCAAACACTTTTGCAAGTTAACGCATCGATAGCCGTATTTCTTGGGGATACCAATACTGTGCTCGGCTCCGTGGCAGCAGCTCAATTAAACATTCCAATTATCCATATTGAAGGCTGTATGCGATCCTATGACTGGCGCATGCCTGAAGAAAAATATCGCACCATCGCCGATCACCTATCCGATCGAATTTATGCCTATCTCCCAGCGTATAAAGCCCAAGGGATTTCGGAGGGGATTCCAGATCCAAATATTGTTGTAACTGGAAACCCTATTGTGGATGTTCTTTATGAATATTTCCTTAGTGGGAAATTAAGAATGCCACCTGAAGATTTTGCACAACTCCTTCACAGCAAATATGGAACAAGAGCAGATGAGTATTACGTCATGACATGCCATAGACGTGAAAATGTGGAAAATCGCCGATCACTGAAGAGAATTCTCGAGTTAGCGTCAGCAATAAAAAGTCCAGTTCTTTTTCCTGCTGGATATAGAACTCAAAAAATGCTAACTGGTTTCGAAATCCAGGTACCTGAAAACTTCAGATTAGTTGATCCTGTTGGCTACCTCGAATTACTGGAGTTGCTCACACACTCGAAAGGAGTCCTAACCGATTCTGGAACGATAGTGGAGGAAGCCTGTATATTAGGAGTTCCCTCAATTCAAATGAGAAAATCGACCGAGAGACCGGAAGTTTACATTTCAAAGGCTTCGGTAAAGTTTGATCCACTTGCGGACCAAGAAATTAGCGAAACTTTGATTAATTTCCACCAGATTCAGGCTTCATCCTGGGAACATTTGTTTGGCGACGGAAAAGCTTCTTACAGAATTGCAGCGGACTTAATCGCTTGCCACAAGAAAGAAATTTTTAGCGGGCATGACCCTATGCTGAAAGCAGAATTATCTTCTCGATCATTTATGTAATTCCGTGAAGTTCTTTTGCTCAGAAATCATTTGCTGAATAGTCGGAGGATTTGCATAACCTGCAAGTTTCCATAAATTGTTTGAAAATTCTTGATTATTGGTGTTTAGAGTTCTATCAACTTTGTTTGAGCTTGCCATTGCATTTATTGTTATATCGGTACGGTCATAAACATCTGCGAACGCCTCTAACAGCTCTGCTTTCGTTAAAACATTTCCAGGAAGAATGTGATGCTTGCCTGATTCATGCAAATCAGCCTCTACTGCAGCTTTTGCTAGTAAGGCGAAATGGTGAGTGGTTAACCCGTTCCAAAGGTGGTCTGTAAATCCGTTTACAGTTGCGCCATGAGGCTGACCTAAAAACCATTCCTGTAATGACGTAGACCGACCGTATTCTGGGCCAATTATTGATGCGCGAATATGCAGGAACTGATCAGAGTTTACTTCTCCCAATGACTTAGTCTTTCCATAAACATCAGTTGGGTCATGAGGAGCATCTTCCCTGTACCCACCCTCTTTCCCGGTATAAACACAGTCTGTAGCAATCTGAATTACCTTCGTATTGCTCCCATTAATTGCCGCAGCGATTGCATGAGGAAATAAACCGTTAATTTGAATTGCGTTTGAAACCGAAGGGGCAGAGTCTTCCTTAATGTGAGGTTTAATCACCCCGATACAGTTGATAATCCAATCAGGTAAAACTTCTTGAATCAATTCAGTGACTGAATCGTTCGCAGCATCAAAATTACGCTTACCGGGAATACTTGTTCTCGCGGTGGGGAAAGTCTCAAAATTCCCAGAATCAGAAAAAACCAAATCACAGGCTTTTCCAAGCATGCCTGTAGCGCCTAAGATTAGAATTTTCTTAATTTTTTTACTCCTTCATTCAATCAATCAACCGCAATACAGCAAAGTCTAGTATGGTCACAGGGTGAAAAAGTTCGATTTCTTGATTGTTGGCGGGGGAATTCTGGGCATTTCTATTGGTATTGAATTGCTCAGAAGAGAACCGAAAGCCAGTGTTGTAATTACTGAAAAGGAATCGTTTTCAGGGGCTCATGCTTCAGGTAGAAACTCAGGCGTGCTACATGCCGGTTTTTACTACTCTGCAGATTCTCTAAAGGCGCGGTTTTGTGCCGATGGGAATGCTGCTCTTCGAGAGGTCATAAAGAAAAATAATATTCCTATCAACGAATGTGGAAAAGTTGTTGTTGCTAGATCAGAGCACGATCTTGGCGAACTGGAGAATTTACACTCCAAGGGCCTTAAGAATGGGGTCACCCAAGAGATATTTCCTTCTGATCGCCTCTCAGAATTTGAGCCATTTGCCAAGACCCACAAATTCTTCTTATGGTCTCCAAACACCGCAGTCAGTGACCCTGAGATGGTCTTAGCCGCTTTGGAAGAGGAATTCCACCAACGGGGTGGAACATTGCTCCTGAACTCTGTTTTTGAAATTCGCGATGGTGAATGCTTTTTGAATTCTGAGAAATTCTCTGCCTCTAGTGTGATTAATGCTGCCGGGACTGGCGCAATCGCGATTGCCCACGCGCTAGGTGTGGGTGAAAACTACTCACAACTTCCTGTTCTGGGGCTTTACAAGATTACCTCCAACAAAAAGATGCCTCTGAAAACATTGGTTTATCCAGTCCCTAACCCGGAGTATCCATTTCTTGGAGTTCATTTCACATTGACTGTGTCTGGTGACATCAAGATTGGACCAACCGCTATACCGGTTTTGGGTTCAGAGCAGTACAGATGGTTTGAAGGAATCTCTGGTAATCAGCTTCATCAATCAATTCGCTCAATTAGCACCCTCCTAAAGGCTGATCCAATATTGCTGTTTAACCTTGCAAAGGAAGAGTTCCCAAAGTTTTCTACGAAAACGCTACTTAGGGACGCCGAACAATTAGTGCCCGGAATTTCGCAAGTAGGTGGCTGGAACTATAAACGACCTGGGATCCGCGCCCAGCTGATCAATAGAAAATCAGGAAAATTCCAGATGGATTTTGTGGTTGAAAAACAAGGAAAATTTACCCACATACTAAATGCCGTAAGTCCAGGTTGGACTGCATCAATTCCTTTTGCAAAATATGTGGTTTCGGAGTATCTGAGCTAAGAATAGAAGGCTTTGGCTGCCTTACTTAGAACTAAAAAATCAGTAGTTGCACTTAACACTCTTGCATTCTCTTTTTGAGCAGTATTAACTAACTCATCGTCTTTCAAGGCGAGATTTAGCGCCTTATAAATTTCATCTTTTGTTGTTCCGACAACTGAGCCAACGCACCCCATTTGCAACCACTCGGACGCACAAGATGTATTAGTCTGAACGGGATATGCGCCTTGCGACATTGCTTCCAGGAATGAAGTGCTTATTCCATCACTCCGAGAAGCACCCATATAAACACGAGACTTGGCAAATTCTCTAAGTAAGGCCTCATGACTTAAAGGTTCACGTACCGTGAAATAACGTAATCGGAATGGATGCATCTTCTTCAAAACACTAGCTTGTTTTTCCAAGTCTTTCGTAACCGAATACAGAAACACCTGAATCTGAGGATTGTCTCTCAAAATCTTTTCCGCGCATTCAAGGATGATTGAGCCTAAACCGAATAATTCGCCATAGCACTTCCCAATAACTTGGTTCCTTTCGGAAGCAATCTGGTTTATCTCTGAGGGATGCGTATAGGAATAGGAATTTGGGATGATTGTCATGCGTTCGCCTTCGAACCCTAGGTCTGCAGCTAGCTCATAATCCCTTTCACATTCTGCGCTATAGCAATCAACTTTTTGCATCAAAGCTTGGATTTTTTGCCGGTGTTTGGGGAATTGTGAAAAGTAGAAGATATCACTACCCCAGTTTGTCGCGATTGTTTTGGTTGCACTAGGGATTAGATCGAATGCTGCTAGCAATAAATAACCAGCATGCTGGATTTCGAGTGCATGAATGAATTCATAATTCGTCTTCTTTAAATGTCTTCTTAGCAAGAATGAATCATTAAAACCAATGGCTTTAAGAAAAAGATTTCTTGCTAAACTCCAATAAGGAGAAAATCTAAGAAGTGGGAATCCGCCTACAAGTACTATCTGTTCATTGGTCCGCAAAAGGTTAACTAATTCGTGATGGATTCTCCTATGCTTACGTGATGAAAAGATGTGAACGACAATTTCGTCGTCGATTATTCTTTCAATCCAGTGGTAAGTGTGGATGCTATCCACCATTCCAATGATTAGAACTTTCTTCATTTGTGTCTCAACTTGTTGGTAATCCCGAGAGTTTTCAGAATTTGATACAGGTAACGGCTGATGGGAGAGAGAAGAATGTACGCAACAATTCTTATGCGTGAGCCTCTAATCCACCCCATCCTTAGGTAAAAACCTCGCAAAAGCCATTTTCGTCCTGGCAGAGTAGGATCAAAAAACGACAAAATAGCTGCGTTGTAATATGCGCTGGCCATCGCTTGTCTCGAAAGTTCCTTTGGTTGAGGATGTTGGTCAAGATAATTCTCAATCACTGCAATGCGTTCCGCGGCCATTGAGGATCCTCTCTGACCAACCGAAGTAGATTCAGGATGTTGACGCCACTGAGCCAAAATCTTCGGAATCCGAATAAAGTCACCATGCAAAGCCATCCGTAACCAAAAATCGTAATCACTCGTGAATCGATATTCAGGATTTCTTCCGTGAATCTTCTTCGCTATAGTCGTCGAGAAAATGGCTCCTGGTCCTGGAATACAGTTAAATTCGCCAAGCATTTTATTAAATGAGAATTCATCGCACTCTTTTTCGAGTAAAACCTCTCCGTATTCATCAATCATTTGCCAATCTGGATAAACGACGACACAAGAGGGGTTTTCGTTAAATACTTTTAAAGCTCTACTGAAAAGTTCTTTTGATAGCAGCGGATCATCAGCACTTACTACTAAAGAAAAACGTCCCGAAGCTGAACTAATTCCCTTATTTACAGCGTTTGCCTCACCGGCGTTTACTTGATTTATAAGGAGAATTTGAGTTCCGTAATTCTCAAGTATTTTCTGAGTCTGGTCGGTTGATCCGTCGTTGATGACAATTATCTCTGCGCTTATCCCCTCAACGCATTTGACAATTGAATCAATGGTTTCTCGAATGTATTTTTCACCGTTGTACACAGGTGTAATTATCGTGAAATCCATCATGCGAGAATTTTCTCATATACATTTATAACTTGGTCAGCTATTCTCCTGGGATCTAAATTTTCATGGGCAAATGCCTCGTTAATCTTGCTTTCATTCTCCCGAAATTCAGGATCATCTCGGTATTTCTTGAGTAATGATTGAAATCCTCTCGTACTTGAACAAAACTGATACTTATTTAGCAATTCCTTTTGAGCCTGCGGGTATTTGCGACTGCCTTTCAGGGATGCAACCGGGATGCCTCGCAAAACCGCTTCAGCTACAGTGTTCCCAAAGGTTTCTCCCAAAGGGTTTGCATGGCAATAAACATCAAAAGTGGCGTAAAGGTTTGCCATATCGCGTGGATTGTCTACCGGATCTATCCATGTGACGTTTTTTACTCCAAGGGTTTCCGCGTCTTTCATGGCTTGAGTAGATGCTCCCACCCAAATTAGTGCAGTTCCGTCATTCTCGATCTGTGAGTACTGTTTCAATAAAGTTGATGAATAAATGCTTTTATCGGACCGTCCCACGCGACCATAGACCAAACTGTTTTGTGGAATACCAAGTTCATCCTTTAGTGATCTTCCAGGAATTGAATTAACAATGTTTGCAATAACCGAGTGATTGCCAGATGGCTTTATTCCACGAAATTTAACCAGCTCCCGAGATGGGTAAATTCGAAAATCGGCTGGGGTATTTTCAAATCCATGGAAATTTGTCTCAACTATTTTAAATCTTCTCTCTATGTCTCCCAGCCCAGGTAGTAACCATTCGTCTTCTCCCGAACGATGCGTATGCAAGATGTCCAATTCTAGATCAGCAAGGTCAGAAGTTTTTGAAATTCTACGAAGGGTTCCGAGTTCTTCGTACTCATTTTGTATATTGAGTAAAGGTTGTCCTGCGTCCTGGTCTTCAGTCCTAATGGGAAAAGACATATCGTTGTAACAAATTTGAATGTCTGGGATTTGCTTAGTTAACATTTTGATTAATTCGATAGTTGCACGATCGGCGCCACCAATTCCAAATGAAACAAAATGTCCTATTCTAGTCATTTAGTTGAATCCGCCTAGGCCGGGTGATGCGATTTCTTATTCGTATCGCCAAAGATCTCTTTGGTTGAATCTGAGGTTTGAATGACTCTTTTAGCTCTGTGGAGAGTAAATCAAGCCATTCATCTTCTATTTCACGTGCGGATAAATGCATCTCAAGCAATGCTTTTCTTGACTCTTTACGCTTTGACTGTGAGTAATCATGGATTGCTTCATTAAATGCCGCCTCGAGATTCTCAGAGAAGTATCCAAATTCCGCAGAATTGGGCGCCTCGCCCAAAATTCCTGTCGGCTTCATGACAATTGCTAAATCTCGCAAGGCGGCCTCCATCGCTGCCAGGCATTGGGTCTCAAAAGGTGATCCAAGTAGAAAGAATTCACATGTGTCCATAAGTTGAATCAATTCTTCTTGGCTTAACTGGCTAAAGACCTGCACATTCGAGAGGTTCGAGATTTCTTGCATCTCTACCTCTGGGGGATATTTGCTAACCACAAGAAATTCTATTTTGGGGTGTGAAGAGATGATCGCTTTTACATCTCTCCACCCTTTTGTATCATCCAGCGCTCCAACAAAAATAGTCTTGTTTGGAGTTCTACTTTTCGAAACAGGAGTGTCTAGCCATAAATCGTTTACAGGAAGAGGTTGCCAGACAAAGTGAGAAGTCGAATCTACATCAATCAATTCAATAGAATTCGTAATCACGGTCTGACTGGATTTGATCACCTTCTTTTGCAGATTTTTCAGTCTTTTTGGCTGAACTTGATCCTGAAGTAGTGCAATGTTTCTTGTTGCGCCTTCAATATTTGGCAAGTAAGTTGCATTTTGAAGCTTGACTCTTGGCCGCCCAGTAGGCTTGAACTTTAATCTTCCAAGTTTCCTAAGCGTGAGGACACTAAAATGTATTTTCCCTGTGTTCCACTCCAAAACCCTAATCCCTTTATTTCGCAGTAAATCGACTAAAGTGTTCCAAAGAACTCTTTCATTGTTAATGCCGTTTAATGAATCGTTAGCAATCGCAAATCCAGAATGGATTGATTGATTCTTCGTCTGGCTGGCGTGCCTTTTCTCCCCTTCTTGGAAATGATATGCAACAGCGTCTGTGTTGGTTTCATGTCGAATACCCAATAGTTCTGCTTTTTTGAACATAGCTGCGTCGCCAGAAACACATTTTTCACCTGGCTTTGAAATTACGGGTTTGGATATTCCTGATAAATAATCAGGCAACGATTCCGGTATTAGATTTCCTTCAGGAAATCCCCCAAGTTGTTGGAAAGTTTCACGCGAAACCAAAAGAGGCATAAAAAGACCCCCTGGTTTAAGTCCTTTCGTACTTATTCGAGATGCATACCTTTCAAATTTACCCCTGTTAAATTTTTCAAGTGTCTTTCCAAAGTTCCTCTTAATAGCCAACTTTCCTGGGCGGAGTGTCCCGCTTTCGACAAGTTGCCCAACTACGAGCGATTTTAAAGACCTTTCATCCAGCATCCTTGTCAGAAACCCTGGCGCATATGCCATATCGGAGTTGACCAATAAACAGAATTCTCCTTTTGACATGGATACTGCATAGTTATAAGCCCGATAAACTCGTGACAGGTAGTGTTCATGCGGATTATCGTTTCTGAATACAATGTGGGGGATTTCGTTTGATTCCAAGAAATCCACTACTTCATCTGTCGGATCGTTCGCGCATATGAGAATTTCTGCGACGCCTTCATTCAATTCTGATTGCAGTCTCAATAGTTCGCCGTAGCTAAACTCTAGCCAGTCGATACCGGAGTAAATCAGGCAAACAAGAGTTACTACCGGCTGCCTCTTCGGAGTCGATCTAATTGATTTCTCAAATTTACGAGCCTCCCATAAGTACTGCGCCAAAGAACATTCCTCTAAATCCGACTCTGTTTGGGTATTCAACCAAGCATGAGCACGTTCACCTAGTTTTGAATTCAGCTGGCAAAGTTCAACTAAATCAATGTCCCGTTCATCAATTAATCTCCAAAGCATTCTAGATTTTTGGCCCAAATTTTTGTAGGAAATGAATTTCTTTATGATTAATTCTTTACTTGAAAATCCGAGGTGAATCAATGACAGTACTTTCTGGTCAAGGATTTTTCCAATGGAAATTGGGTGAAGCTCATTATGAAGTCCAAACTGGCCTGAGAACGCAATATTCTCTGTATTCCTCCAAGCGTGAACTTTTCTCACTGCATTAAAATACTCATCTACGCGAAATTTAGTTTTACTTCTCCAAAGATTCACAAGGTGAAATGACACGCCATGACACTGTCTTGCTTCCGCTTTTTCTAAGAGGTCTTCTAGTTCTCTTCGCGATGCCAAAATTATTTCATCTGAGTCCAAAATGAAAAACCAGTCCGTATCTGGGAACTCACGTTTAGCCCTATCAACTAGCTCAGCTCTGATTAGTAGTTCATTCCTGAATTTGGAAAACTCATTGCGAATAACTTTAAAGCCGTGCTGTTCAAGCAGGTTTGGGGTTAAGTCATGGCTCGCATCGTCGTATGCAATATAGTGATCAAAAATCAATAAGTTATTCTTTAAAAATTCACTAAAGTACTCACTTTTCTCCTCATTAGCACAGACAAGGAGTAGGGTAATTATCACGCAACTACTTTACCAATAGAATCCTAAGCAAGGGAGATTTAAGTAATCTTGCTTTTAATGGAATGATGAAAAGTTCTCGGTAAGTTACATGCGCCGGAATTCCAATCAAACGCCCATAAATTGATGAGAAACCAAATCCATTTATCATCCAGTTTACAAATCGCATTCGGGAGATTCTTTTCATAAGGGTTTGATGTCTAGTTTCAAGCTCAATTGCATGACGTTCGTCGGCTATATTGCTGCCCAGATCTAAAACATCAGAAAGGTTCTCTGTTGTGACCCAAAAATCAACTTTTCTGATCCAAGATAAAGGCCAGTCTGCCGTAAAATAGAATTTGTTTGAGCGTGAATTTCTTATTGCGATCTTTGCCGCTTGGCGGTCAATTAGGTAGGCATGTGTACGAGGTGCGAAGTCAAGTAACTTATTAATCTCAAAACAAGACTCCTTCGATGTGAGCAATTTCTTTTTGAGTCGCATCCGACTGTCCATGCTTTGTGGACTCAGGTGAATGATTGATTTTCTTGGGAATTGAGATTCAAGCTCAAGAAATTGCATTATTTTTGACTCTAATTTGGCATCATCTTCAAGAACCAAACACCATTCATCCAACGAGTTCTGCACGAAATCTTTATAGATGTTTAAGTGGCCCAAAACGCACGCCAGCTCATTCTTCCCAATTCTCCGCCCTAAAACAAATTCGGCCGGTTTCTGAGGGGCGAAAGAGTTAAAAGTTTGATCAGACATTAGGCGGCCGTCAATTCCTAGACATAAACTCATTTCTAATCCTAAGGCTGTGCCTTGTTCCAATAAATGCTGGCTTCTCTCTGACTTCGGTAACGTAAGAACCTTAACTTGGTATGCCAATGGAGTGCCTCCATGACTTCACGTTTTTTGTTGACAGCGGTTGAAAAATGTCCTTATTTCCCATCCGTAATTACCTTCACTATCTCCTGAAAATCAGGTTTCCTAGTCAGAAGAGGCTCATTTGCTATTTCAAGCAAATCGGATTTTTTCAAAGAAATCACATGTTCAGCAAAAGTTTGAATACTATCAAAATCGGCAAGATTCAAGTTGCTATTTCGATTGATAACCGAATCCTTCTCAAATAGCCCCCAGTAGAGAGGGATATTTCCACAAGCATATGCCTCAATTAATTTCTCGGTTACATAGCCAGGATAAAGGTCGTTCTCAAAACACAAGGCGAATATCGAGTTTTTTGAGGCCTCATATTTGGTGGCGATAGGACGGTTAACGGAAGATCCGTAAGTATCAATCTCAGTGAATTGTTTAAAGGTCTCGAGAGTCTGCATGCGAATAGGGTGTGGATTTCCGATGAAACTTACGGCGAAGTTCTTTCTTAATTCCGTGACGTCTCGACTACGAAGCAAATCATCAATCCTTATGTTTAGTCCAGTCCTATTCTTGACCGGTTTCTGAAAGAAATCTACTTCAAAATACCAGATTGGGAGGTAGGCATTCAGAGAATTAAACGAATCACTGTCAAAAGACAAGAATCCGTCAAATCGGTGAGATAAGGGGGGTCGCATATTCTCGCCCGTAAACCAGATGCGTCTTGAAAAATTTGCGGTGTCCGGATACTTCTCCAGTGAGAAGTTCTCTTCCTTTTCACCAAAGTTCATTTTTTCAGACTTTTTCCACCGCTGCACTTTTTCATTTAGCTTCCGTCGAAAAGGTGGAAATACACTCACAATTTCCACATCAACCTTCTCGTGCTTGGAATCAACTATTCGTACGTCTAAGCCGGTTGACTCTAGAAGATTCACAATAAAATTATCACTTTTATTGAAATCTGGCCAGAACCATTCAAATCTGAGTGAAATAGTTTTTTTCATCAATGTCCTTTGATTAATTCTGACAGCTGCTCTAAATGAGTTAGATTTTTACTTCCAACAACAAGACTTTGTTCAGGAAAACCATCCAAAAGTTCTTCAATAACCTTGTAGGGGTTTTCTCTGTTTTCTCGGAATATCCCATTAAAGACAATTTTTCCCTTAAAGTTTCGAACCATTTGGCTATACCTCAGTGATGTTGGAACTTGAAGCATATCCGCCCAACTTAGATCCTTCTCCACATCCTGATCTACAGATAAACCGATAGAACCAATCTTTCCGGAAGCTTTTTTTCTCCTTAAAACTTGAATGAGCGTATCGATGTGTTGCGTGCTCGGCACTGAATGCAGGAGAAATGAATCTATTTTCTGCTGATTAAGTCTGGACATGGATGCTTCTATTTCATCTGAAAGAATTTCCGCATCAAAACCATTGGCCCACCCAGAAGAAACAACCTTGAATCTCGATCCGACTCTTCCCGATTTATTACAGATGCGATTTCGAAACGTGCCAAGATCGCAGTACTGCAATCCAGATTTGCTAATAACTCTGTAGTTAACATTAGGTAGAACATATCGACCAAGCGATCTATCAACTTGAGCATTGTGGTAAGCAGGACTGGTATCAAGAAAATCAAATCCCAGGCTTCTTGCCGCCTTGCAGAAACCGACCAACTCCAAAGGTTTATCTAGGAAATACGATAACCCTTCCCCTCCAATTCCTAGAAACACAATTATCTCCTTCCAATCGCCGCTAGGTGTGCCCCAAGTCTTGACGCAAGTTCAATAACCAGCTTTGTTGGGTGGCCATGAGAGCCAACTGGAAAACTAGATGACCCAACTACAAAGCAATTTGCATAACCATACAGCTCAAGGTTGTGATCAACGGATACTGAATGAGGGTTCGATTGAGCAACAGGAACACTCCCGTAATAGTGCCCTGCATCTAACCATGCAAACTCAGCGTCTCCAACAAACGAACTCTTGGCGACATCTAATTCAATTTCCGAGACTAGATTAGATACTGAAGCGGTCTCAAGGATGTGCTGAGTGAGACTCTCTGCCTCTTTCCGTGCACCGGGGGACAATTCCAATTTAATCTCAATTTTCCATGTCCCATTATTTTGACCAATAATCATAAAGTAATTTTCAGTATCGCCGGACGGTTGATCTGTCATTAGTCTAATGGTTGCGGCTATTGTTACTCTTTCCTTCTTAATAAATGCTTTTGTGATCTTGAGAGCAGACCTTACTTTTTGCATTGGAGACGATGTTGAGAATCTTCTAAATAAAAGTTCGTAGGTTGCACGTTGCACGCTAACACGGTCTGTAACTTGTAAACGAAATGAAATATCTGTTCCTTTAGACTCATTGAGGACACCGTTATTACCTAATGTAAAGAAACTTGTCTCTGTACTCTCATATGTTTGGGCGATATTTCTTAAGTTCACAGGCTCTTTAAAATAAATATCTGCAACTTTTTTCGAAAAATGATTTCCCACTGGGAATTTTACTTGGCCAGTTAGAAGAGATACAAAACACGCATTTAGGAAATTGCCTGCTGCGAGGATGAGACGACTTGACTCAATCACCACAACTTTACCTTTTGAGGATGTCACTTTCACGAGGTATTTCCCTGATTCGCTCTGGTGGATAGATTGAATTGAACCCCTGAACACCCTTTGGGGAGAACAATCAGGAAATTCAAACGTTGATAAAGAACCAAAACTACCTGTCGCATAGCCATGCTGTTCAAGATCGAATCTGTTTGTTAATCCAGGAAAGATAGCCTCAAATAGCTGAATGGCATTTCTTGAATCGTCTCGAACAATCCAGGCTTTTTGCCCCAGAATATCTTTCCCAATCTGATTCCAGCAGTTGTTTTCAGATTGTTTAAAGTAATTTTTCTCGTTTGGATAACTTACAGCGCCACCCCAAACTTCCTTTCCACCACCAAAATTCTTTGTTTTTTGAACCTGTGAAAAATCGAAAACTGAATTCTTAGTTGATTCAATTTCCAACACTTCACCGTTCTCAACATGAGGCTGGACAAATATAGTTTTCGAACTAGGAAGATGGGTTCCAACAAAATGTGCTGCAAAACCCGTCCCTAAAATTAAATTATCGCACTCCACAGCCCTTATGATAAGGGCATCTTCGGGTTAAGCAATTGGCTCTGCTGACCAATTTTAATCTAATGGTTATCGGAGACTTCAACCGGAAACCTTTATTGATATGCCACCGTTCAAAGAAATTGTCTTTTCGTCAAACTGCTCAAATCCATTACTCAGGGTATTGCTCCTTCACGAGAGTCACAGTTGTTCAGTAGATCTGCTGTTAAAGAAGTTATCTAATTAGTATGATGAATTTGAATTTTTCGGTCTTTCCGGAAATAAATAGGGCATAATTACCCACATGCTTTTGAAAATCAGAATTTTTACAATTGGCATCTTTAATGCGCTTCTAAGTGTATTTGGTTATGCACTTGCTAAGAAAACAGAATTGCAAAGACTTCGACTTTTGCAGAATGGGAAAGCGGAAAAATTACTTGATTTTGTGACTCGTTTCCCCGGTAATCATGCAGCGAAAATATTAGAGCTTGAAAGGTTTTCAAAATCACAACTTAAGCAAGATCTGTTTGTGATTGCTAAGAGTAACTTTAAGAATAATGGCTACTTTGTTGAATTTGGTGCCACCAACGGTATAGACCTAAGTAATACTTGGTTGCTTGCTAATCATTTCAGTTGGACTGGAATTTTATGTGAGCCTGCAAAGATATGGCAGGATGAGTTACTGACAAATAGAAGTGAATCAATCATTAATTTTGATTGTGTTTGGAAGAATTCTTCCTCAGAAATCAAGTTCAAAGAAGCGCATACTCCTGAACTGTCAACTATCAAGGGGTTCTCAAATTTTGATTCTCATGGTCATGAGCGCGTAGAAGGTACGGAATACACTGTTTCTACTATTTCCTTGCAAGATTTGCTCGAGAGTAACGGTGCGCCGTCGTTTATTGATTATTTGTCCATCGATACAGAAGGGAGCGAATATGAAATTTTGTCTGCATTTGACTTCAGTAAGTTCTCCTTTGGTGTTATTACCTGTGAACATAATTACTCTGGTAATCGTACGAAGATCTATGATTTACTGACGGCGAATGGTTACACAAGGGTTTGGGAAACTGCCTCTGACTTCGATGATTGGTATCTTGGGCCCAGAATGAGTGCTGGGGAAATCCGAAATGTTTAATCGGAAATTTACGAATTACTTGATTTCAGTGCTTAAGCGCACTCTTTCCAGATATGACCTTTATGTTTATCGCCAAGAAATGGTATATCCGGACACTTACGAGAGAATCCTGCAGAACTCTCTATTAGCTAAAGAGTCTGGAGTTCTTCATCTTGGTGCACATACAGGTCAAGAAGTCGAACGATATGAAGCTGCAGATCTGCGTGCAATTTGGGTAGAAGCCAACCCCGAGATTTTTCGCGTTTTGAAAAAAAATGTTCAAAAGGTTCCCAATCAAGAGGCTTTTTGCTACCTCCTTTCAGACGTAGATGGCGAGGAGATTGATTTCTTTATTTCGGGAGGTGACGCAGGGTCTTCGTCCATGTTTGAACTCGGAAGTGAAGTGGGTTTTGACAACTTGGAGATGATTGCGAGCAGGAAATTAAGAACATCGCGACTTGATTCGGTATTCTCTTTAAATGAACTTGCGACTGTTGGGCACTGGGTGGTGGATGTCCAAGGAGCCGAACTTAAGGTTTTAGCTGGGGCTGGAGACCTACTCAGCATGTGCAATTCTATGTATATCGAGGTTTCAACTCGCGAAGTTTACAAAGGTGGCGCCTCCTACAGGGAATTAAAAAAATTCTTAGCTTCTCATGGTTTACACCCTCTGTGGGAGCCCAAAGAAAAGAGCCATGAAAATCTCATTTTTCTCAGGGTTTCATCAGTATAAATTGCTATTTACTTTCCAAAGAAGTGAGCAATTAATCTTAAATCCTTCATTAGCATAATTTCATCTAAGTGACTCAAGAAATCTGCTGCATTGATTGAAAGTTTTTCCCCAAGAGGGGTGATCTTACAAAGCATGATTGGGGTCAATCCAGAACAACAACACCGCTAGGTGTTGAAAGGTGCACGGCAACAATTCCAGTTTGATCATCGTTGCCCGATGGATCAACCCATTCAATATCAACATCACCCAGCGAAGAGAGGATGTCCTCTTTGAACCATGAGTCAGCTAACTGGTCTTTATCTGCAATCACAATTTTTTCAATTTCCGACAAGGGTGTTCCATCTTGTGATGGATGATCTGCTGATAACCACTGAATAAAGAATGGGAATTCACGTGTATCAGCAATCTCTTTAACTCCAATTTGCTTCCACTTTAAATCTGTTCCGTTTGGGCGGGTGCGATGTGCTTCAACAGCATCACGGCCGAACTTTGAAGCAATTGGTGCAATGTCTTTAGTACTGAAAACCCAAGTAAACCAACCGCCACCCTCATTAGCTTTCTTAGAAACCGCTTTGCCCCAAGGGGTTTGTTCTGTAGCTGGGTGATCAAGCGGACATACAACTTCGATGTACTGACCGTTCTTGAGTGAGGCTGTGAAGTTTCGTGTCCCGAAGCGTGGGTGGATGCCACCATCAACAAATGTGCTGCCAAGGCGTGAGCCTAGTCTCTGCACAGTGTCAGCTAGTTGGTCGTGGGAAGTCACATAAGAAACATGGTCTAGACGCATGGTGGAATTCTGCACCATTTGCAGGGGTGCAAATGACCACTGTCAATTACAGGTTGAGGTGGCTGGCGCTTTTCCTGTGAGGTAGAAGTCATCAATCTGGTCATCAATGCAGGCGTTGCCTTGGCCTTGGCCAGTGTGGCCTTCGCCAGTCAGAGAAATCAGTCGTGAATTTGTTAGGAGCTTGCTTAGACCTTGTGCCCACTCGTA
>JACCDW011763197.1_pt1 | contig 19882 bp, 10 predicted proteins | sample 7449781 | NCBI WGS metagenome assembly JACCDW01 (sample SAMN15323449, study PRJNA562643) | freshwater metagenome | isolation source: river surface water | place: USA:Blue River Watershed | collected 2017-08-18
ATTCAAACGATCAAAACGGGCCAATGTTGTTGAAAGATATGGCATCAATCGATTTCCATTTTTTAAAATATTTTGATTCATCAAATAGGCACATTGAGCATATAAAATCGAGCCCGTACCAAACATTGGCAAAGCATTTCCATACATTGAGCCAGCATCTTTTGATAGGGTTTTGATATTGCTGCCATTTGCAGGATTCATAATTCCGTTCATTCTCAAATAGTTTTCACCATAATCTGTATGAAAATAGCCCACATATGCGTTTATTGCAGTTTTCTTTTCTTGATTTAAAGGAATATCCAAAAATGATTCCACACAAAAGAGATTCAAATTATCAAAAACGGTATCACCTGTATTCATATCTTTCCTCCACGTTGCATTTTTTTGATAAATCCCACCCACAGCAATATTTAATACTTTCTTTGTTCCCAAATAACTACCTGTCATATAAGGTGTTGTATGTCCCTCATGTTCAAAAAACTGATACATCAAAAAACAACCTTGCATTAAATGATGACCCAAGGGACTAAAAAGGGCATTTTTAGAAATTTCAGGGACAGTGGAGCCATTGCTCGAAATTGGAAAAGGGTCGCTCAATACAACCCGATAATCCAATTTAGAAATTTGACCTCTTGCGTAAATGCTTAGTTTTCGACTAAAAATATCGATTTGATCCACTGTTGTTTGTGCAAATACAGGCACATCAAGGGTTGCAATTGTACCTATTGAAGGTTGCGAGAACCTCGACAAACCAGAACTAATGGTGAGTCCACCGCCTATTTTGAGGGCATTTGACTCAGATACTTTGTATTCACACAATGCATCATGGAAAAATGCCGCGGTTTTGCGATTTGAAGTCGAATTGTATTGAGAATTAAAATTATTCATCCCAAACTGAAAGTAGATAAAAACCTTGTCGGTAAGTTGCCCAAACAATTGCATTCTTGTCCTTCTCAATCCAATATCTAAGGTTTGATTCTCAGGAATTGATTCAACGATTGTTCCTGGCAAACTTTGGTTTGATCTAAGCCAAACTTGATTCAAAAAAGTGGCTTGAAAATAATGTGAACCCGTCTCGTTTAACTTGTATTTCAAATCTGTATTTTCAGATTGTATTTGTGCAAATGCACCCATTCCGAATGCCATTAACACTGTCAATAATAAATTTTTCTTCATCATATTAAGTTGAATGATTCACAATAACTTGATGTTTTACATAAGGCCCCAAGAACAATCGCGCATATAATCGAATCATTGCAATTCCATCGATAATGATACTCAAAGATACCAAAGTTGCCAATAAAAATTGATTTACATGAATATGGCTAAAAACCAAATCTTCGCCAATGAATGTTGGAGATATAGGAAAACCTGTAACCATAAGACCACTTACCAAAAACAAAAAAGCCAACCCTTTAAACCGAATTGCAAAACCATTAAATTCAAGGACAGAAATTGGACCTTCCTTGCATTCAATTCTACTGATTACAAATGACCCAACAATTACAGCAACAATCACTCCCGACAAATACAATAGTGTTTCAGAAAACACAAACTTATCGTTGTAAGATACTGCCAACGCAATCCAAGCATGGTTCATTGCAATTAACCACCAAATAAACTTAACATTTTTGTATTCTGAAAAGGCTTTTAACACCATCAACAATCCAATAAAAGCAAAGACAATTGGTAACCAATGTATCACAAAAAGAGGTAATGAGAGTTTAACAAACAACCCAACTAAACCTAGTGCGAATACTGGAATAAACAACAATAACATTCTCTTTGGACGAATAAATTTCAACAATCTACCAGCCAATTTCAGTGGATTCCAAAGCGTTTTATAAACGAATTGATCTAAATTCCATTCTTTCAAACTCAACATATACAGAGAGTTTTTCCATTTTTGAGGGATGAAAGACTTTTTAACCACTTTTATAGATTTGACCCTGAAAAATTGTTCTCGAATTAAATAACTCACCACAGAAGGAGAAACGAGCAATTGATAAGTTCTCAGGAACGCATTTCCCACAAAATGGACCAATGCCAGTTCATCAAAGCCAAGTGCAATTTCAATAAAAATCAGACCAATTTGCGAGATTGAAGAATAAGCAATTTGACTTTTCACGGACGATTGCACCCTAGCAATATTTAGCGTGATAAAACTTGTTAAAGCGCCCATCACAATCATTAAAACCCTCACAGACCATTGAAATTCAATCAATGGAAATGTCCTCAAAATCAAAAAGACACCCAAATGTACCGATAAAGAACCATAGAAAATTGCACTCGAGGGAGTTGGACCTTCCATTGCTCTAGGCAACCACGATGAGAAAGGCACTTGAGCACTTTTTGCATAAGCTGCCAACAAAACTAAAATCGAAACCAACACCCCTTCAACACTATGATTTAACAGTTCATGACTCACCAAACCCGGTTCTTGGAGTTTGGCAAATGAAATATTTTCATGCCACAAATGGTGACTCAACCACATGGCTAAAATCAAACCAACATCACCAATTCTATAGACAAAGAACACTTTCAATGCATTTTTCACTGGCAAATAACGTTCGCGGTAAAAGGCAATTAATAAGAAAGATGAAATTCCTAAAACTTCCCATCCAATGAATAATGTCTCAAAATTCCCCGAAAAAACTGTCACATTATACCCCAAAAAGAAAAACAATATTGTATTGAAAAACCGTTTATACCCAGATTCTCTGTGCATATAAACCCTTGAATACATCACAATTAAAAATGCTAAAATAGCTCCGACTAAAGCAAAAACAAAGGTTACTTTGTCAAAGTAGAAATCAATATAAAACTCATATTCTTGAGATTTAAAAACCACAATTTCTTTTAGATTTAAAATATCTGCTGGACCAATAAACCAAGCGATACTAAACCCAATAAACGCCAATAAAAAAACACCCACCGTGCTCGCGCTTAATATGGCCATGGCATGTTCTCTTTTTTCGGGAACAAACAAACTCAAAAAATATCCCAAAAGGGGAATCAAAACAAACAATTGAAGTAACTTTTCCATGGCTTAGTTCATTAAATAAACAGGTAAATTTTCGTGGTTTTTGCGAAAAATATCCTTGAAATCTTTTGCAATTTCCACGGATCTGTGACTTGGCTTATAAAGAACAAACTCACCGTCCCTAAAAATGTAAAATTCTTTATCGCCTGGATTGAGAACCACCAAATGAATCCATTCATTCTTAAACCATTCGTAAGTTTGATTGTCTGTTTGAATGACATTCAATACAACCTCTGGAAGATGTTCAACAATCACAAGCAATCTCAATGGATCATGAACTTCAATCATTTGACTTGGCAAACCGGTCCTTAAATCACCATCAATTCCATTGGCTACGCCAATTAACCCCATCACATTATGCGGCAATTTCGAGCCCGCTCCAAGTATAGAATTATCAACCCTCGAAAAGTAATATTCTAAATTAATCCCTCCACAAACCGGGGCAACTGCTTTTAAAATCCCATAAAGATATTTTCCTTCCGGATCAGTTGCATAATCATATGAATTTAAAAATGCCCTTCTATCGAGGAAAACATTTTTGGTTATCAACCTTCTACCCACAACACAAAGCGTATTTGTGGCGTGATTCAGCTCTGGCCTTGGTTCAAATAACGAAACAGATCTCAATTGAACATTTTCAAAGACATCATTATCATCTGCATGTGAATCAATCAATTCAAACCTTCGTGACCTTTCCAAAGCATTTGCTTTCGAGGCAAATGCAAAAATGGATTTATTATTTTCATGAAGACTCAATGAAATTGTATCCAACTTTAATTCATCGTAGAAAACAAATTCATCTCTCGTAGTGTCTTGTAAACCTCCAATAAACTTCGTTAATGCCGGAATATAAATTCCTCTTTCTCTTAACATTTGTCTCACCTTTGGTTGATTTCCAATATGTGCAATCACACGAGCATTGACAGAACCGGGTCGACCACTGCACGCACCGCAATCATAAGCTGCAAAATGAGGATTGTTCACACTACTCGATCCATGCCCTATCAAATAAACAATTGGGGCAAAACGATCTATGAGTCCAATACTCCTTAGAAGTGTTTCCAACCTATCGGTCATTTCAGTGAGGGTATATCCAACCTGAAGTCCATTTTCATGCACGCCTTCATATTCAACTGTCAATTCAGCAAGAACATCCATATGTTTTAAAGATGTCGCCACAGTAGCGCCCATTTTGGGTTTAAAGATGCTTAAAATCAATTTTATAGCCGACCAAAAACCATAAGTATGCGTTAAAATCCATCCAATCCACAAAGAATGAGAGCTTCTATGAAAATGAATATCTTTTGATTTTTTAGCAACTTCCCCAACTTCTTTGATTAAAAACTTCGGGGTTATCGGAGCTGGGCAATGCTTTGTATAATGTTGTCCATCTCTAGGTTGATAAAAAAATTCCACTCCAAAGTACCCAGGTGTTCCATATGTTAAGCAATGATTATCGATGTGTTCAAGCTGTCTTCTGATACTGCATTCACGGTCATCAATACAAAACAATGCTTGAAATGAAATTTTAGGATTTTCATTTTCTTGATTTGGGAGGGACGTTACATTTTGTTCTATCCCTTTGAGTACTTCATTGTAGTAAGTAAATTCAAAAGACAATTGCCATAATTGCATCACAATGTCATATTCTCTTACCTCTACTTTATCCCACAAATTAAAATCTAATTTTGGACCTAGCTCGGAAAGTGTTGGAAAATGTGTCCCAAACTTACTTTCTAACACATCAATTTCAACCAGCAATTCAAACAAAATAAATTCTTGTAAATTTATTTTACGAACATCTAACAATGTACTCTTGTTATTTTCAATTGCAGCAACAATACCTGACCAACCCGGATGTGCAAATTGTTGATCAAATAAATATTGTTCGTAAAGCAATTCATCTCCAACAATTCTTTGAAGTAAATCGTGAATTTTCAGATCTTTATTTTGCAGTAATTGCGGAGCCAATTTCCCTCGAAATAAACTTCCAAGACTATTATTTTCTAAATTTCGAATTGAATCAATAAAATCGAGTTCCACACCTGGAAATTTCCAAATTGAAACACCTTGATCTAAAAAACTACAGACAATTCTGAATATGATTGGATGTGTTAAAGAGTCAATATTCAATCCTAATTTAGATTTCCATTGATGCCTTAATTGTCCAATTCGAGCTTCTTTAACAACATTATAATCGGTTTGAAGCATTTTATATTTCCATTCATAGACTGCTGATGGACCATATTTAAGTTCAATCACCTGATTCATTGCATCTTCATGAATTTTATGATCTTTGAATAGATCTCTATATTCATTGAGATTCAAACTCACCTGATATCCAAACATTTCATTCGCACGTTGGGTTCCTTCAAAAAATTTAAATTCTTGAAAAGAGTGCAAAGTATTGTGGTGAATAAAATCCTTTAACGGAGCTTGTTCAGGTAAATAATGTTTCAGATGCTCTAACACTTCATCGAGAAGAAATTGAGCCTGATGATTCATAAATCGTTTGTTATATGAATTCCATTCGAATCAAAACGGTCATTTTTTGCTCGTTTTCGCGTAGACATGTTATGTTGACTTTTTGAAGTGTATTCCATTTCTTCAACACCAATAATTTTCAATTCGCGTTCGTCATTCTCAAAATCCTGATGCAAATGGTGTAGATTATCCATAACCGTATGATCAATAATATTGCATTTTGTAAAATCTAACACCAATTTTTTCGAATTGGAATGTTTCAAAATTGCTTTTTGTATGCCCAGCCAATTTGAAAATACTGCAGCACCAAGAATTTTAATTTCAGAACCATTTTCTTCCAATTTCGCTTTAAAAGTGGAAGCAACTGGCACGCCTAAATACGCTTGAACAAAGAGTTTCACTATAATCCCAACACCAATTCCTATTAACAAATCGGAGAATAAGGTGACGATCACAGTCACAGAAAATACTAAAATTTGCTCTGGACCTATTTTTGCCATCCTTCCGAATTCCTTGGGACTAGCCAATTTAAAACCAACACCTATTAATAAAGCTGCGAGTGCCGCATTCGGAATTAAATCACTGAATTGCAAATCAAAAATCAAAAACAACAAGATAAAAATACCGTGAAAAAAATTCGCAAAACGGGTCTTTGCGCCATTATTCACATTGGCACTGCTTCTGGCCACCTCTGAAATCATTGGCAAGCCACCGACCAAAGCTGAGATAGTATTTCCTATACCAACGGCAATTAGATCTTTATTGGCATTGCTTTTTCTTCGGTAAGGATCAACCATATCAATGGCTTTGACCGTAAGTAAGCTTTCTAAGCTACCCACTAAAGCAAACATGATTACATATTTAATAAATATCCATGTATCTGAAAACCCGTCAAATCTTTCATTCCAAGCAATTGTATGCATGAAATCTTGATCAAAATGCACCAAAAATTTCTTATCTAAATGAAGCATTTGAGCCAAAGGAATTGAGACCAACAAAACCAAAACTGGCGAAGGAACTTTACTTAATATTGGATGCTTTACTTTTGGCCATAAGAACACAATGAGTAAACTCATGATTCCAATGATAGCCACATTTGTATTCATGTTCAAAATTGAATGAGGCAAAGCGCCAATTAAATCTATTGGTTCTAGCACGGATTTACCAAATTCATCTACGGGTGCCGATCCTAAAACCAAGTGTAACTGCTTGCTCATAATAATGATACCTATTGCAGCCAACATTCCATGAATGGCACTTAGAGGGAAAAAATCGACAAGTGAACCCATTTTTATGAATCCAAAAATGATTTGGAGAATCCCCGCAACAAGCAATGCGCCAAGCGCTAAATGCCATCCTAAGATTGTATTGCCTTTGCCAAATTCAGCAACTGAACCAGCAACAATCACGATTAATCCGGCAGCTGGACCTTTTATTGTTAAACGAGAGCCTGAAAACCAGGACACAATAACACCACCAATCATGGCGGTCATGAGCCCCATAATTGCCGGGAATTCACTTGCTTTTGCAATTCCCAAACTTAAGGGAAGTGCCAACAAAAAGACCAAAAATCCAGACATTGAGTCTGATTTAATATTTTCTATGAGCCCTTTCAATCCATCGGAAGGAAGAGCCATTTTATGTGTTTTTTTATGAGTTTGCATAGTTTAATTCATTTAATTTTGGTGCAGATAACTGCTTCCGGTTTTCACCGGGAAAAACTTCACCAAGAAGTGAAGTGGACATTGAAATGTCGCCAAAAAATCAATAAACTCAGCAGTAAACTTTAAACTGCTTATGGAGAACCATAAAGGTTCTTGGTTTAATTTTTGCCAAAACCAAGTTTTGAAGATTCAATTTTCTGCAAATCGAATTCGGCAAAAACTCAAAATAATTGGGGGATGCAATGAAACAAAAAACTAGCTGAATGTTGAAATGAAAATCATTTTCACCAAAAACATCGGCATCTTCAAATTCTTCACATTGAACTATGTTTCCAGATAGTTCATTTGAGATAGACCATTCAATAAAAGTTGCTGTAAATAATGTTAATAACAGAGCAAAGCCAAGTATTTTCGAATATTTCAACAATAACTTACGAACCATTTCTGAATACAAAGATAGAAAAAATATATTTACCACTCTTTGCATGACACAAATTTGACAATACCTCCAACAGGTTAAAATGAAGATCAGAAATCAACTCCCTGATTTAAAACGAATTAAATGAAAAAATCTAAGCAATAAACACGACTAATGCCATAATTATTGCGAAGAAAATTGCGGTTTACAGACATCAATCCTTAACATTAAAGTAACAATTAATAAATACCTCAAAAACAGACCAAAATTATTTTCGCAATCTAATTCAATTGACTTGAAATCAAAGAAAATCATACGCGACATTAGTTGGCTGTCGTTTAACAATAGAGTCCTTCAAGAAGCTAAAGATTCATCCGTTCATTTATATAACAGACTGAGATTTTTAGGGATATTTTCTAACAATTTAGATGAGTTTTTTCGGGTTAGGGTTGGAACATTAAATAAAATGTTAAAGTTAGAACAATCTCAAAAAATTCATATCGAGGAACATCCAGAAAAAATCCTGAAACGAATTCAAGAACTTGTTTTAAATCAACAAATCACTTTCGATGAAACCTTTGCTGAAATTATTAAACAACTTGAAATCAACCACAAAATTTTCTTCAAAAATGAAAAGCAATTGAATAAGTCGCAAAAGGCCTTTGTTCAAGGTTATTTTGAAGACAAAGTAAGAACTCAAATCGTACCTTTGATGATCGAAAGTATGCCACAAGCTCCTTTCTTGAGAGATCGTTCGATTTATTTGGCTTGCGTGCTGGGTAACTCCCAAAACCCTATGCTACAGCGTTATGCACTCATTCAAATACCGGAAAAAGAAATCCCTCGTTTTGTTCCAATTCCCGCTGCAAAAGGAGAAATCAATCTTATTTTATTGGAGGACATTATCCGTTACAATTTAAAATTCTTATTTGCTCCATTCGGATTTAACCGATTCAGTAGTCATATCGTTAAACTTACAAGAGATGCTGAATTGGAACTCGACAACGACTTAAACAATAATGTAATTGCAGATTTAGAGAAGGGACTCAAGAATAGAAATAAAGGAAAAGCGACGCGATTTGTATATGACCGACAAATTGATCAACAACTCCTTGATTATTTAACCAAACGATTGAATTTATTAAAAAAAGACAATCTTATTGCGGGTGGTCGTATTCATAACTTCAAGGATTTTATCGATTTTCCTAAATCGGTATTTACAAATATCGTGAATAGGCCAAAATCATTTGTACATCCTTCCTTGGTTCAACCATGTAGAATCATGGAAATCATTGAAAAGAAGGACATTATGCTACATTTCCCTTACCATTCATTTGATTCTGTGATTGATTTATTGAGGGAAGCTGCAATTGATCCTTTTGTACAAAGCATCAAAATTACCGTTTACAGGTTGGCAAGACAATCGAAAGTCATCAACGCACTTTTGAATGCAGTTAGAAATGGCAAAAGTGTGACTGTAATCATAGAACTGAGAGCGAGATTCGATGAAGAAGCAAATTTACATTGGAAATCGGTACTTGAAGAGGAAGGAATTAAAGTTTTCCTCGGAGTTCCAGACATGAAAGTTCATGCAAAAATTTGTGTGATTAAAAAACGAGAATTCAATAAAACCATTCATTACGGCTTCATTTCAACAGGTAATTTCAATGAAAGCACAGCCCAAGTCTACGGCGATCATCTGTTATTAACCACCAACAGAGCAATTTTATCTGATATCAACAGAATTTTCGATTGTTTAGATAAACCGGTTCCTCGAATTGAATTGCTAAAGAATTGCAAGACCCTTGTGACATCTCCTCAGAACATGAGAAAATTTTTCTTGAATTTAATCATCAAGGAAATTAAATCGTCTAAGAAAAAACATGATGCCAAAATTCAACTAAAATTGAATAGTTTGGTTGATGAAACCCTAATCACTCAACTTTACTTAGCAGCCAAATCAGGTGTCAACATTGAATTGATTATCAGAGGAATTTGTTGTGCACTTACAGAACAAAAAGCATTCAAAAAACCAATGAAAGCTTTAAGTATTGTTGATGAATATTTAGAACACGCGAGAATTTTAATCTTCAACAACAACAATGACCCCATTGTTTATATTTCTTCGGCCGATTGGATGGTTCGAAATTTAGACCACCGAGTAGAAGTGGCGTGCCCAATCAATGATCCCTCAATAAAAGAAGAACTCATGACCATTTTTTCACTACAATCACAAGAAAATGTGAAAGGTAGAATTTTAGACAATGAACAACAAAATTTATATGTTCAAAAAAGTGAAGATGCAGCAGAGATGAGGTCTCAAGTAGAAATTTATCATTACCTTAGAGGAAAAATTTACAAAGATTGAAATTAGCTGCTATCGATATTGGTTCAAATGCCGCGAGATTACTCATTGTTGAGGTGGTTCAGTATAATTCTTCTGAAGTAGATTTTACAAAATTAAATCTGATTCGAATCCCACTACAATTAGGATACGACGTCTTCCAAACTGGTTTTATTGGAGAAGAAAAAAAACATAATTTTATTGAAACCATGAAAGTGTTTAAAACGCTCATGGATATCTACAAAGTTGTAAATTACAAAGCTTGTGCAACATCTGCCATGCGTGATGCTTCAAACTCGACCGCAATTGTAGAAGAAATCTATAAATTAACGGGAATAGAAATTGATATCATTAGCGGCCAAAAAGAAGCTTCGATCCTGTATGAAACCCATATCGCGGAAAAATTTCAAAACTCTGGTGCTTCACTTTACATTGATGTTGGCGGTGGAAGCACCGAACTCACACTTTTTGGAAACAAACAAATTGTATCAAAAGAATCATTCAATATTGGCACGATTCGCTTATTAAATGATAAAATTCAAGACTCTGAATGGGAATTGCTCAAAGAATTTATTCAAACTTCCTGCTCAGAATATTACCCACTCAACCTCATTGGAAGCGGCGGAAACATCAACAAAGTTTTTTCAATGTCGAACACTAAAAATGGAAAACCTCTGAAATACAAATACCTTAAAGACCTCCACAATCACTTATCAGAACTATCCATTGAAGAAAGAGTGCATCAATATCAAATCAAAGAAGATAGAGCGGCAGTTTTGGTTCCAGCACTTGAAATCTATACGTCAATCATGCGTTGGACTAACGCAAATGAAATTTTCGTACCAAAAATTGGGCTTGCCGACGGATTGATCAAAATGCTTTATTCAGAAATGAAAAATTCTGAATAATACAATTTCAAATTACTTTTATTTAAAATAATCAAAACTCATTTATTGTTTTGATACAAGTTTTCTGTTACTTTCGAATTTCATCAGCTATCCTATCACTATGAAATTCAATAAACTACAATTTTTAAGAATTGCATTATTAATTACTTTAGCAATTACTAGCAAAAGTGCATTTGCACAAAATTCATTAGACTTCGACGGCACTGATGATAGGGTTGATTGTGGTACAGATTCATCTGTAACCATCAAAGGAACAAAAATCACTTTGGAAGCTTGGATTTATCCTACCGCTTGGAAAACAAATGTTTACGAAGGAAATATTATCAATAAAGAAAACAATACCAACAACAATGGATATTTCTTGCGTTGCGGAGCATCAGGGAAATTAAATTTCGGGTTTGGCGACAATACGTCAACTTGGAAAGAACTTACATCATCAAACGCAGTACTTACTCTCAATACGTGGCAACACGTTGCCGCAACTTACGATGGTGTAAAATCTCGTTTGTACGTGAATGGCATTTGCACAGATTCAATTGCTTATAACAGCACGATGATGTCATCGACTACAGTGAATTTAACCATTGGTGATCATTCCGGTTCTTATGTTCGACGTTACCAAGGAAGAATAGATGACGTAAGAATTTGGGCTGTTGTAAGAACAAGTTCTGAAATTAAAAACAACATGAATACTGAATTTTGCTCAAAGCAAAATGGATTGAGAGCCTATTATAAATTCAATCATGGAAAAGCAAATCTGTCAAACCTTACCGTTAAAACCTTAGCAGATTACTCTGGATATACAAATAATGGCACATTGCAGAACTTAGCCCTTACCGGAACCGGTTCAAATTGGGTGAAAGGCGTTTCTCTATCTAAATCAACAACATATAAAACAGATACCTTAACCAAATGTGACATTTTTTATACTCCTTCTGGGAAAAAAGTTACTGTATCGGGAACATACTACGACACCATTCCAACTTATTTTGGTTGCGATAGTGTGATTAAATCAGTCTTAACCATTAAAAAACGCTCAACCAAAACGATATACGCATGGGCTTGTTCTTCATACACGAGTCCTAGCAAAGCTTATACATGGACAAAAACTGGCAAATACACCGATTATCTTAGAAATTGGGTGGGATGTGACAGTATGATCACCATTTACTTAAAAATTGGTGGAACCCCTGATTCAATTTATGTTTCTCAATGTTATTCATACATAAGTCCCTCAAAAAAATACACCTTTGTAAATTCAGGTGTTTATAAAGATACGATTTCCGATTACCGTGGTTGCGATAGTATCATCACTATTTTCTTAACAGTATTAAAACCTACGACAAGTGAAATTTTCGCAAAAGCATGTCGCACCTATACCCTTCCAAGCGGAAAATCAACTGTTAGTAAAACTGGAATATATTACGATACCATTCAAAATTACCAAGGGTGCGATAGCATTATTAAAGTCAATTTCAAGAACTTAACCGGTTACAAAACCATCACAGTTTCTGCTTGTGAACAATTCAAAAGTCCTACCAAAAAGAAAATTTGGACCGTTTCAGGCACCTATTATGACACCTTGAGAAATTACGCATTTTGCGATAGTATCGTTACGGTGAATTTAACAATCAACAATGCAAAACGCGTTACAGTTTCTGATAGTGCATGTAGATGGTATCAAATGAAAGCATCAAATAGAGTGATCACAGCCTCTGGTAATTACAATGACACATTGAAATCATTGGAAACTGGTTGCGACAGCATTGTCACCAGAAATTTAAATATTCTGAATCCCGACAAATATGTCATTCACGATGGCTCTTTACTGACTGCCAGAAATACCAATGCAACTTATCAGTGGTTAAATTGCACTCGAAACTATAAAGTTATTGATAGTGCTACCAAACGGTCATTTATTGCCAAAAGCAATGAAGAATTTGCTGTAGTTGTCACCGAAAATGGCTGTACCGATACTTCTGATTGTGTGCTGGTTACAAATGCTTCACGCAAAAACTTGAATGTCATTGAATTCAGCCTTAAACCAAATCCAAATTCAGGTAAATTCATCATCAATGCAAGTCAAACTACTCCATCAACTTTAATCATTAGCGATGTAACTGGTAAAGTTATTTTCAAAAAGACAAACGTTTTATTGAATCAATACGAACTTACATTACAAACAAAACCAGGCATTTACAATGTTCAAATGATTGACAAAGACAACCAATCTATCACACAAAAGTTAATCATTCAGTAATTTAAAATACATTTAGGTATCAAAATAAAAAATCGTAAATTTGTAGTTGATTGTTTTTTATGACAACCAACTACAACTTTATGATCAATCCTAAATCATACCTTACTTTTATTCTTTGTGCGTTTGCTTTACAAACGTCGAAAGCTCAGTTAAGCGTTACAAGTGGCGATGCCATTTACATTCCAAGCTCAACCACTGTTTATAGCCAAGAAAATTTAGTCAATAACGGAACTATCAATGGTGGAGGTACACTTTCACTCAATGGAAGTTCGTCTACATCCATCACAGGAACAGGCACAATCGATAAATTATCCATCGATAAAACAAGTGCAACTGTGTCAATCACAAGCGGTGTTACCAGCATTACAAACAATGTTGTGGTAAATTCTGGAACCCTTTCTGCTGGAGGGAAATTGACTTTAAAATCAACTTCTTCGGCAACGGCTTATGTGGGGACATTTGGCTCAGGCGCAACCTTAACCGGCGATGTAAATTGTGAAGTTTACATCCAAGGAAAACGTGCATTCCGTTTCTTATCACACCCATTCAATGCCTCAATTGCATTGTCGCAAATTACTGACGACATCGATATCACAGGTTCTGGTGGAAGCACCAACGGCTTTACCACCACTGGAACAAACAACCCTTCATCATTTTGGTTCGACGAAACCATTGGTGATGCTACTACCAGTGGAAACAATGCTGGTTGGACAGCCTTTACCAACACCGATGGCAATGGAACCAACAGTTGGGATGCTAAAAAAGGACTTAGGGTTTTGGTGAGAGGAGCAGTTGGAGAAGGTTTAACCTCAACGAGTTACACTCCATCGGCTGTAACAATGGATTTTACGGGCAACATCAATCAAGGTTCAATCACCGAGAGCTTTGCTTGTAATTCAAACACTAAATTTGTAGTTGCAACAAATCCTTACCCTGCGCCTGTTCAAGCAACCTCTTTATCGCGCACAAACATGGGCAATTATTTTTACGTTTGGGACGTATCCATGGGAACCCGCGGTGCATATTCATCAAAAGCCTTCACTAGCAGCTACGTAATTCCAGCATATGCAAGTTTCAATACTGAGGTTTCTTCATTAGGAGGGACAGGGTCTATTGGATTTACCGAAGCGGCTAAAGTGGCTACAACCACCCCAGCAACAGGCCATTTCCTCGAAAAAGATTCAAATTACAAACTTGAAATTAAAGTCATAGACAATAGCATTTATTGGGATCGATTTGAAATGTATTTCCATGACCAAGCGAATCACAATTATGAAAACTTCGATGCTGTTAAATTCACCAATCCAGATGTGAATTTAAGTTCATTAAGCACAGATAACCACGCTTTATCAATTGATTCTAGACCATTCGAAAACAACAAAACAATCCCTCTGTCGTTTAAATCAACTCAGAAAAAAGATTTCAGTTTTGCCTTCGACAATGTAACGTTACCTGTGGGTTATCAATTGTTTTTGAAAGATTATTACACCAATAAAACCACAGAGATTAAACACGGTGAAAAATATGATTTTGTGGTCAATACTGATTCTGCGAGCCAAGGTGATTCTCGATTTGAAATACAAGCTGTAGACAAATATGCTTCTACTGACAAGTTCACAGTGAATAATCTTTATAAAGTAGGACCTAATCCTGTAACTCACAATGAATTAACCGTTTATTATCCAGCGAATTCTAACACCACAATGATTGTTGCCGATATCAATGGCAAAGTATTAAAAACCAATTTATTAAACAATGACAAATCTGCAGAATCCATTCAATTAAATGGTTTCCAAAGTGGCATTTATATTGTTAAATTAATCCAAGGCAATGAAACTGCATTGGTACAAAAAATCATCAAACTCTAATGAAAAAATTCCTGATCATTTTGGGCGTTCTTGCCCTCGTTTTAGTTTCATTTCTAGCCTATGAAGGCATCTTCAACAAAGCAGTTGCTTTTGAAGGTGAAGAAGGTGGTTATCAATTGATGGGCATCGACCACAAGGGGGCCTATAAAAACATTGGCAATGCATTTGAAAAATTACGCAAAATGACCCAAGATGCGGGTATCAAAGATGCAAAGTTTGCGGGAGTGTATTTCGATGATCCTGAAACAGTGAAAGAAGCTGACTTACGCAGTTTTGCCGCTGTGATTATTCAAAACCAAGTAGATGCCGAAAAACTTGCAAAACTTGAAGGCATGCATCCTTTCACCATTGAAAAAGGACATGCGGTTATTTGCGATATGAAAACTTGGGATTTGGTTTCAACCATCATTGCAATCACCAAAGCATATCCAGCTTTAGGTGAATATGCAAAAAAACACCCATTTAAAACTCAACCCAAGCATTTTTATGAATTGTACAAAGAAGGTTCTACCCGATTTGTTATGCAGTTCTAAGAATTGCTTAAAACTACCTAAATCTTGTTAACCGATTCACCTGTTCTGTGGTGATGCCCTTGGTTTTCAAATAACCCATATTGCTGCGATACCTAAAGAACCAAAACAATTTCTCTTCTACGTAAGATTCATTGCTTCCGGGAATTCTCGTTTTGCTTTTATTATAAAGTCCCAATAGATAATTCTTCCTATAATTTCCATTCTTATTGAAGACCTTCCCGTAAAACGGAAACAAGGTTTTCTCTGTTGAACTATCAATCTTTAAGTTCACATATAACTTATAGCACACACGGTTTTCAAAATCCCCATTTTGGTATTTGTCGGTTTGGATGATTCCATACAAAAATTTATGGCTGCTCATATGTCCCTCAATAGAAGTATACCGATAAGTATTTAACAACAATTGAAAGACTTTGAGGCTATCTTTTTGTCTATACCCATAAAGAGGTATCAAATATTGATACGATTGACTAGGGGCCTTTTTATACCAAAAAATTGGTGCAATTCTAAACTTGGTGGTTTGTCTTTGATTCTCGTAAGAAACTAAAGGATATAATAATTGATGGCTCACACCAGAATCGGCATAGTGATACCGATATAAAAAGTATAAAATATGTGCATTCACCTCAAGTGAATCTGCTGTTGAATACGTATGTCTTTGATATAAATCGTTTCCATCTAAAGTTTTAACAATATTCTTATTTGTTTGTTTATATGAATAAAACGGGAACAATAAATGATGAGATCCATTGCTTCTGTGAATTTGCCAATACAACGGCGTAATTGCTAAGACCTTTTTTTCAGAGGTGAGCCTATTCACTAATTTAACGGGAACTTCAGGCACAAAGGTTTGTGAAATAGTATCAAAGACGTATTGTAATTGTTTGGACCAATTAGAATCTATACTTTTATAATATTCTCGAGCATATAACTCTGAATATTTACCATAAAAGGGAAATAAATAATTTTTCTTTTTAACAAAGATTGAGCGTTCTTTTAGGTTACTTCTAGAATACAAAACCTTTTGATAACTCCAATAAATTGGAAAAATAACCTTTCGGTTTTCAAGATTATCTAAGTGATTTCTTGGAATCGTTTTTCGGCTAAAATAAACAGGAAAAATGGTGAATTTTTGATCGGTAAAAGCCCCCAATATTGGCTTAATTTCAATTTTGTCTTGAGGAAAACCATTTCGTTTCGCATACATTTGCTTGTCATACTCCGACAAATTATAATACACTGAATTTTTAATTGTATCCAACTTAAACATACGCGTTTCCTTTTTACTATAGTAAACAAACGGTGCAATTCTAAACCTTGTAACTTTATAATTTTCAAAGAAATTTTCATGTTTCAATGAAAAACCATAATGGACGTAAAAATCTAACTCTTCTCTTTCCGATTTTAATTGAATCAATGGAGTTAAATTGATTTTGTATTTGGTATATTGCCTTCTTTTATTGTTATAACTTGAATCGAGGTAAAATTTTTGATAACTAAAAACCAATGGCATACCCGTGGTTTTATAGACACCATAATCATCGGGTACTTGTTTTTGGTAAAACAAATAGGCCCACAATTTGAGTTGTTCTTTATGCTTATCAATTTGGAGATAAAAAGGCGTAACCATTTTCAACGAATATTGAAATGACTCGTGTCTTACATAAAACGGAAACACCATTTTGAAATAGTTTGGCGTACTCTTAAACTTCCAATAAATTGGAAATAAAACCAAGGTTGTGTCAACATTTGTTTTTTCACTAAAATACAATGGCGTCACCCATTTGGTTAAACCAAACTTCGATCTTTCAGAATAATACAAAGGTATAATTGCCAAAGTGGTATCCATTGGATTTCGCTCGTACCAAATGATTGGGAAAAGACTTTTCTTGTTAATGTTTTTATCGGAATAAGAAGAATATAGTGGAAATAAGTATTTCGATTTATAGAATTGATTTTTAACACTCCAAAATATCGGGGTAACCATTGTTGTGGTATCTCCATTTTGAAGAGCGTCGTAATAATAAAATGGAATTAAACTATGCCTTCTCAGTCCTGGAACAAATTCCTTCATTCCATTGGCCTTCGAAATGATCTGTGATTCTCGTTCACGACTCCAAAACCAAAACAACATTGAATAAATTTTGTCTTTTTTTACCAAATCATGATATTTAAAAAACAATGGAAACAACGCCAAAGATTGTTTTTCAGGTGAATTCAAACGGTAAATAAACGGAAATAGAAAAAGCTTTTTTGATTGATTCAGGCGATAACTCCACACAAATGGGAAATACACTTTTACATTCTCTGAAATCGATTTTTGAGAATAGTAAAAAGGCAACAACAACAAAGTTGTATCGGTGTAAGTCACCGATCGCCAATAAATTGGAAGCAACAACTGAGAACTCCAACCTGCATCGTTTTGAACCTTCCAATAAATTGGAGTAATCATGGTTGTTGAGTTTTTCTTTGATCCATTCAAAAACGTTTCACGGTAGTAAAAAGGCAATAATGAATAACTGTTCGTTTGAGAATGATTGGCATACTCTATTTGTGTGTGCCAATACCAAAATGCGATTGATGTAATCTTCGTATTTTCTTCTAATCCTTTTCGTTGCGATGAATAATAGAAAGGAAATAACACATTGTAATTGTGCATCTTACTTTTTAAAGAATAATACAATGGATAAACTTGAAATACTTTTACTTTGGAAGATTTTGACACCCAAACATTGGGAAAATAATAATCTAAAGTGTCTAATTTATTTTCCTCATGATATCTAAATGGCAAAATGGCCAAGGTTCGGCCGAAGTTATCTTGATAATTCCAATAAACTGGGAAAACAACCAAATTTTTTTCTGAATAAAAACCTGTGGAATGATTCCCATCAACCACATTTTTGTAAAACACCAGGGGAAAAACGGTCATCCTAAAATTCAAATATTGCTTGCTATTAAAACGTTTTTTGTAAAACAAAACAGGAAACAACACCCATTGTTGTGATTTAAAATCAATATGAAACTCTGTTGAACCAGAGTTTTTTATCTTATTTAAATAATGGGAATGATAAATCAGAAATAGACTTGAAAATTTATTTTGAATTGTTTCAAATGAATCTCCCGACCTCAATCCACCAAAATTTACATACTTTGTAACCTTTGTAAGCATTGGATAAAAGACCCAATTCCGTTGAATTGTAGTTGCACCCACATAATTATCTCTTGGATTAAATATAATATCACTTTTAAATGAAAAAATCGGGAAAACACTTGTGGTTCTTATGTTTTCAGTAAATCTATCGTTTATAGAGGTATTTTTTTCGTAATGCCAATAAAGTGGGAACACCACCAGATGAGATTTTCGGGCCAAAGAATCGTATTTACTAAAAATGAAAAAGAAAAAATTATTCTCTACAAAAAGTCCATTTTTAGATCGCGAAACATTCAACAATTCGATATTGGGAATCAATGAACCCAACTTAAACCTTGTAATGCCCGCAGCTGAATCTTTTTCAAAATTGATGAGGGACGGATAATACGTTGTTGCCAATTTCAAACTAGTTACACCCCCACTTTTGGTATACCAATACAGCGGCAACAAATGATGATGACTGTAAGGCACATCAAAATACTGATGATCTCGGTACAAAGTGAACATCAACTGCAAATCATAACTAGTTTCTGTTTTCTCTCTGTAAATGAGCGGCCAGATGTACTTGTTTCGATTTCTAGTGATTCCAATGTCGATGTTTAATTCATCGGATTTGTTTTGGGGGACCAAGGTATCAATTTGCCCTAAAACTTCATTGCATGTGAAAGCAAGTAATACGCAAATTACCCATTTTTGAATGCCCTGAAACACATTTATAACCTTCAACTTAACACAAAGTTAACCAATTAAAACAATCTCGTTCAAAAAAAGGAGCCGCACAAAGTGCGGCTCCGTATATATAGATGATAGATAAATAACGCCACCGGAAATAGGCCGATGACTCTATTTATTTTGATACAGTTTAACTGAACACTGCAAAGGTAATTCCAATGTTCGAAAATTGCATCAAAAATTATTCAATGACAAAACTTTTTAAAACGATTTCAAACGTTGAAACATATTTCGAAAAAGCATGTTTTTAAGCAGTGCAACTCACAATCGCCAAATCTCATTATCTTCGCCAAATGAACCGTCGCGATTTGTTGAAACTTCTGGGAATTGGCAGTACCTTACTGGCTTTTACCAGCAAACGTCCCTCAAAAAATGAAAAAGCAAAACCATTGGTCATTAGCACTTGGTACAACCAATCGGTAACCGCCAACGTGGCCGCGTGGAACATCATTCAAAAGCAAGGATTAGCAATCGACG
>JACCDW010526240.1_pt1 | contig 19861 bp, 28 predicted proteins | sample 7449781 | NCBI WGS metagenome assembly JACCDW01 (sample SAMN15323449, study PRJNA562643) | freshwater metagenome | isolation source: river surface water | place: USA:Blue River Watershed | collected 2017-08-18
ACCTGCATTTCCCAGCCGCGCTTGGACTGCGGCGGAGCGGGTTCCAGTTCCGGCAGCGGCTCCGAAACGCTGGCCATCTTTTCGCCCAGCACTTCGCCGTCGCCCCACGCAATATAGCCGTGGACGAACGAGAACGGATTAATTGCCCAGATGCTGTCGTCTTCGACTTCGGTCTGATCAGCACCGAAGACCCAATGGCCGGTCTTGTCCATCTTGAGGATGACCATGCCGCCGGGGCCGGTCACGTCAGCAGCGACCGAACGAAGGGCGGAGGAGAGCGACTTAACCGACGGAAGGCCGGCGCCTGCAAAGGCAGTGATTGCATTCGACATTACTGTAGTTCCTTCTTACTGGATTTTAGCCATAGCCTTTGACAGCGTCTGACCGATGGAGACAACAGCCGGACGCGGATCACTTTCCGGGGCCAGCGTGCTGCCGCTTGACACGGCGACCACAAGGTCACCGGGCAAGTCTTGTTTCGCCTTCTTCAGCAGCTTCTCAGCCGCTGCCGGCGTAATCAGTTTTTCCTCGAACGGCTCGACACCGACCTGCGTCAGATAGGCCACGGCCTTGTCGTCGTCCGTCCACTTGCGCACCGCGCGCTTGTTGACCAGCTTCCAGCCGGGCACGCCCGATCCTTCTTCGATCAGCCCATGCGCCAGTTGCTGCAAGTCCTTCAGGAAACTTTCCACCATCGGGATTTGATCCAGATAGTGTGCGATTTGCTCGGCTGGCAGCGCGTCCAGCTTCGCCTTGGTAATGCGGTCGATGGCGCCCGTCATCAGCGGGCAGACAGGCTTGGCAGCGCACCACTTGCACCAGCCGCCAGCGGCCAGCGGAGCGTCAGGCTTGAGCGCCACCTTGACGGCGCGGGCCAGTTCGTCCTCGAACGCCTTGACGCGCTCGACAGTGGTCGTCCAGCGCTTCACGCTGGGCGGCTGGACGATGACCATTTCGACTTCGGTTACGCCTTCAAATGCCCACGCCGTTTTCGCCGTGCGCATAGCAGCCGCAGCGTAGAAGAGTAGCTGGGCGTTCTCTTCGACTTCGACCGCGACGCCGTCGCCAAATTTCCAATCAAGCACAACAGCCCGACCATCAAGGCGACCGATAAGGTCCACGCTGCCGAAGACATCAGGCAGAAAATCGCCAAAGTCGACCACAGCTTCGACCGCATAGTCCAGTTCTCCCTTGGGGTCGATTTCATCCAGCGCTGCCAGCGCGACGGCCAGCTTAGTGTCAATCAGGTCTTGCGTCAGTACGACATCCGCGTGCTTGCGGCCGATAAACGACTGCGGGTTTAGGTCGTCGCTGCCGAGCACGTCTGCGATGGTGTCGTGCAGCAGCGTGCCTTCGTCTGCGTAGCTGCTGCTGGGCTTGGGCGGCATCTTGTCCACCAGCGCCACACTGCCGGGGCAGTTGATGACGCGCTTGGCGGTCGAGCCGCCGACAATCCGACTATGTTGAGCCATTACTGAACCTCACTTTACTGTTTGGACGGCCAGCATACACGACACAAAAAGTGATGCAAGGGTTGAAACACAAAAAATTTTGGAGTAGCCTTTCGGCCATGCTTACGAAGATCAAAAACCTATTCGCCGCGCACAAACGCGCAAAACAGCAACAAGAGCACATACGGCTTCTGCTGGATCAGATGCGTAGCATAGAGTGGCGGTTAGCCATGTGCCGCTCTTGTGCCGTTGATGTTAATGCGGCGCACGCGGTTGCGTTTGACACGCTCAGTCAATTCGGTGTCGAGCCGTCTATGAGCAGCGCTTCGCGCTATACCGTGAAGCGTAACATGTCATGACTGAACGAGAGATCGAAGCGCATTTCGTCAAGCGGGTGACCGCGTTGGGCGGCTACGCGTATAAGTTCCGCAGCGTGAACCAGCGCGGCGTCGCCGACCGCATCGCTTGTATGCCCAACGGCGAGGCATGGTTCGTGGAACTGAAGAAGCCGGGCGGCCGGCTGTCGCCGCTGCAAGAGATATTCGCCGAAGAGATGCAGCACGCCAAGCAGCACTACGCCTGCCTCTGGTCGAAAGAGGACGTGGACCGGTGGGCACAACGCTTCGCCTAAGACCTTATCAAGACGAAGCGGCCGACTTCCTGTTCGAGCGCGACCGGGCGATGATCCTTGCGCCGGTCGGCGCGGGCAAGACCGCGATCACGCTGACGGCGATGTCAGATATGGTCGACCAGAACGTCGTCGACCGCTGGCTGGTCGTGGCACCCAAGCGCGTCTGCACCGACGTGTGGCCGGTCGAACTACCTAAGTGGGCGCCGACGCTGACGATAGCCCTAGCGGTCGGCACGCCGGCCCAGCGGGCCGCAGCGCTGGCGGGCGACACGGATGTGGTCGTGATCAACTACGACAACCTCGACAAGCTGGAGAGCCTAGAGGGCTTTGACGGCATCGTGTTCGACGAACTGACGCGGCTCAAGAACCCCAGCGGCAAGCGCTTCAAGGCGCTGGAGAAGCTGCTGGCGCCGGTCAAGGTGCGCTGGGGTCTGACCGGCTCGTTCACGTCGAACGGCCTTGAGGACGTGTTCGGCCAGTGCAAGATCATCGACCAGAGCCTGCTCGGCCGGGCTAAGGGCGCGTTCCTTCAGCAATACTTCATCTGCATCAACCGCGACTTCGGTCAGTGGACCCCGGCGGCTGGGGCGCTGGAGCAGGTCATGCAGCGCATTCGGCCGGCCACCTACGTGCTGGAGCCGGGCGAATACAAGGACAAGCTGCCGCCGTGCCATGTCGTCGAGGTGCGCACGGCGCTGGAAGACCGCCAGCCTTACGAGAAGATGAAGCGCGATTACGTCGCCCGCTTCGGCGAGGACCGCGTGATCGCCCAGAACGCCGCGTCGGTCACGACCAAGCTACAGCAGATGGCGTCCGGCTTCGTCTACAACCGCGAGGGGCCGCTGCCGGTTCACTGGTTCAGCAACCACAAGTTCGAGCGGCTGGCCGAACTGCTGGACGAGAACCAGCGGGCCAACACCATCGTGGTCTACAGCTATCAGGAAGAACTGGCCGAACTGAAGCGGCGCTTCCCGCACGCCCAGACGATTGAGGACGAGAACGTCATCGAACGCTGGAACCGCGGCGAAGTCGAACTGCTGCTCGTCCACCCCAAGTCGGCCGGCCACGGCCTCAACCTACAGCACGGCGGCTGTCACATGGTATTCCTGTCGCTGCCGTGGAGCCTAGAACTTTACGAACAAACTGTGGGCCGGCTGCATCGCGGCGGCCAGACCCGCGACGTTTGGGTTTACGTCATGCTGGCGGAGAAGACCATCGACGAACGCATCTGGGCCGCGCTGCACGACAAGCGCGCGGTGTCAGACACGGCAATTGAGGAACTGAAGAATGCTAACTAAATCGTTTTCATATGAGGTGCGCCATGTGCGTCGCGGCGAAGCGCGGCTGGTGGCTTATTACGACGCCGATTCCGACCAGCGCCCAGCCGCTATTGTGCTCCCGGCTATGCTGGAAGAAGGCGCGGTGATCGACGTGCAGTTCGTCGTCAACCCGGCGACCCACTCTGAGATAACGGATGACGATAATGGCTAAGGTTTCATGGCAGGTGCTGGCAGTTAAGCTGCCGTCCTACACCGAAGAAGAGATTGCGCAGATGCTGGCTGATGAGATCAAGACACATAAGCGCGTCGCCATCGCACGGCGCCTGCATCAGCGGCTGTCAAAGCTGCGGTCAATGCGGGAGCGCCGCGAGATCATCAAGGAGATGAAGAAGTGATCGACGATCAGTCTGAGCCCGGGTCGTGGGAAAAGGCGCTGGAGATGAAGGCCGACATGGTCAACCACCCGGCGCACTATAAGGTCGGCGGGATCGAAGCCATCGACTATATTCAAGCCAAGCTGACGCCGGAAGAGTTCGCCGGGTACTGCCGGGGCAACGCCCTAAAGTATTTGAGCCGCGCCGGCCATAAGGACGACGCGGCTCAAGAATACCGCAAAGCGATCTGGTATATCGAACGGCTGATTAGTGCCCGATAGCCGAGCGCACGCCATAGAGGCCGAGCGCGCCGAGCAGGGTCAGGACGTATTCCGGTACGTCGTAACCAAGCGCCTGAGCGCCAGCCACAGCAGCAGCGATAGCTGCGGCAATGTAGGTCTTCTTGCCTGCGAGTTTGCTGAACATAGTTAATCTCCTGTTTCGGCCAGCCAAGCGTCGACATCGAAGCTGGGACAAGCCTTCTTCACACCCGGCCAATCGCGGTGCCCGCGAATGAGAATGCCGGGGTATCGTTCCTTGTACGTCCGAATGAGCGTCAGGAGCGACTTCTTTTGCGCTGGCGTGCGCGTGTCCTTTGGGTTCAACTTCTTGTCGACACCACCGACGTAGCAGATGCCGATGTTGCCGGTGTTAGCGCCGCCGACGTGGGCGCCCTTCTGGTCGTCACGCAGCGTGCGGACAGCCTTACCGTCGAGTTCGATCACCCAATGGTAGCTGGTCTGACCGAACTTGGCCTTGTCCCACGCCGTGATCTGATCCGCCGATACGTGGCGGCCTTCCGGCGTTGCCGCGCAGTGGACAGTCAGGAACTTAACGGGGCCGAGCGCAGGCATTACTTCAGCCCCAGCAAAGCCAGCAGAATGCCGATCAGGATGATGATGATCGTCCCGGCAATCGTAATACCCATGCTCTCCAGCCGCTTCAGCCGGGCGCAAATGCTGTCGTAACGCAGGGCACAAACCTCTTCATGGGTATTCAGACGGGCTTCGGTCTGGTCAATCGTGTTCATTGTGGGCATTACTCAGGGTAGTTGGTTTCGGCTGGAGTGTAAGAAGGCCGAATAGCTGACTGGGTCAGCAACCGAGCCAGCACGTTGCGGGTCTGCGGCGCCAGACGCTCCGAAAACACCGCGCCGAGATAATCTGACGCCGAAGGACCGGTCTGAAGAAGACGAGCGGCCAACGCCGGGTCAGCCAACGCCGGCGCAAACTGGCGCATGGCGCTCTCGGCCATTTTGTTAGCGAGGGCTTGCTCAAAGGCTTCAGCCGCCAAGCCACCGCCAGAAAGCCCGGGAATACGGCCAGTGACGTTAGCCATCGTGCGGGCAAAGGTGTTAAGCCCCGGGGTCATAGTGTCCTCAACGCGGGCGCGAGTACCGGCCCCCAAGGACAACTTTTGCGATGCACCAATCTGCCCTAGACCACCTTGTTGCACCGCGCGGGACGCGCTAATGTCGCCGGCCAGCCGCTGCGCCGTCGGCAGCTTCGGCCCCATCATTTCGACGTTGATGTCAAAACGGCCCGGGCCAAAAAACTTAGAGACGAAATCCGGGTCTTCGCCCGCCATCACCTTGACATACCGGGCTTCCGGCAGCTTGGCGACGACGCGCTCAAACTGGCTGCGCTCAATGTTGCGCATACCCTGCGCAAACGTGTCGAGGTACGATTGCCAGCCGCGACCACCAGCGGCGGTGATCGCTTCGTCAATGAGCGGCTGCGTTTCGCCGATGATCTGTGCGGTGTATGACTGAAGCGCGTTTGGCTCCATCGGGCCGAGAATATCGGCGACCGTGTTACCCATGTTCTTGCGCAGTTCGTACAATCCGGTAGCGTCAATAACGCCGCCGTACCGCGCCGCGCGGTTCTCAAGGTTGTTGGCGAACTCCGACAAAACGCGGAAGCGCGCCGGGTTGACGAACTCAGCGTCTGCCGCAGCCGTGCGCAGACGCCCCACAACAGTACCAATGTCGAGCGGCTGAAGGCCCTGCGCGCGCAGGTTAGCCGCGACTTCTTCGGCCGCGCGGGCCTCAGACCCTCGCGCCAGCGAGCGCTGCGCCGCCTGCGCGCCGCGCTGCTCTAGCCCGCCAACGATACCGCGCTGACGGTTAATCGCTTCTGCGTTAAACGCGTCGCCGAGATCGTCCATCGGCGCCAGCTTCATTGCTTCTTCGTCGGAAGCCAGCAAGAAGTTCCGCGCGCGGTCGACTTCGCTGGCTGCCGCGTTGCGCAAACGCATAGCATCGCGTTCGGCGGGGATAATCTGCGTGCGGCCAATATCGGCCAACGCAAGGTTTTCTTCGCGCATCGGCGCGGTCACGTCTTGCAGTTCGCGCTTGGCGGCCGCAATCCCGCCCATCGCCTGCGTCTGCGTTCCGCCGCCCTGAATGAACGCCTTCATCGCGTTCTGCTCCGCAGCCCGCGCCGCCGCCTTTTCTTCAAGCGGCTTGCTAAACTTGCCGGCGCTGACGATGCGCGTGGCCGCGGCCAGTTCGGGCGTCAACAGGCCCTTAGACGCAAGAAACTCCGCCGTGTTGGCTTTGACGTTCTTTGGGGCGTTCTTGAGCGCGTCGATAATCCCCGACGATTTGTCGGCGATAACATTGCGCATAATCTCGGCAGCGCGCAGTTCACCAAGACGCCCAGCCAGAAAATCATACGTCCAGCCGACGCCGCGCCGCGCAATAGTACCAGCCACCGGCAGCAGCGATCCTGCCGCAGCCGCATCCAACACGTCTTGATCGGTCATTGCAGCACTAGCGGCAGACGCGCCGCCGCCGCCAGCCAGACGAAGTGCCATGCGGCCCTTACGCGTAGCCGCGATGGGGGCGCCGCGGGCAACCGCCGCGCGGCTGGGCGCACGGACGCCAGTGCCACCGGACTGAAGCGCCCGCCCGCCCTGCTGCAATACGCGGCCGCCCCCCTTAACTACTTTCGCGCCGACACCAAAGCGCGGAGCTAGTTTAACAGCCGTTTCGCCAACTTTCTCGGCAATCTTGCCGCCGCCGGCGATGACAGGTGCGGTCGCCAGCACTTCGCCAGCGACTTGACCCGCAGTAAATGCGTTAGGGCGTTGCCGCTGCACTTGAGCGAACTGCGCGTCGTAAGCGGCCTTTTGCTGCGGCGTCAGCAGCTTACGCCCTTGCGGGTCCAAAAATTCAATAATGCCGCCGATGACGCGGGGGATGGCCTCGCCGATGCCGGCGCCGATAGCGCCGAGACGACCGACTGGCTCTTTCTTTGCTTGCTGCTGCGGGTAGCGCTTCTGCATCGCCCGCCGCATTTCGTCGCGCGAAGTCCCTTCAGGGAACACATAGCGGTTGCCGTCCGGGCCGACTACGACGATGTCAGGCATTAGTCGAAATCTCCCGTTGCCGGATTATAGCGAAACTCCGTCTTACGGTTCGGCACCGGTGTCCGGCGCCCCGCGCCTGCCGCTGGCGCTCCACGCAGCTTTGCTTCGCGCTGGCTAGCGCGGTCAAGGGCCGAACGGATAATCCCCTCGAACTCTCGGGCCGCTTTTACAAATTCTGGCTCCGACACAGACCTCTTCATGCGGGTGATAGCGCGGGTGGCTTTCTGGCCTTCCACTTCGGTAATCTGACCGGTGCCCTTAAGGCGCTCGTAGGCTTCAAGGAACGCCCCGCCTTCAACCTGCTCCAGATACGCGTCAAACCCGGCCGCGTTAGTGCCGGGGATGAACCGCGCGCCCGGCCGCCAAGTCGCGCCGATAACGTCTTCAAAGCCGGGGTGCGGTGCGCGACCGCCCGGCTTGATGGTGATCTGGCCGTTCTTGTTAAGCCGCGCATCGCCGATCATGTCATTGATGACGCTGAGCGCCTGCTGTGCACTCTCGCGGGCGGCGCCGACACCTTCAAGAAACTTAACGTCGCTCTCTGCCTGCTTGGTGGAGCGCGTCTCCTCATACGTTTCTTGCGGCGTCTTGCGCTGGGCTTTTGCTTCTTCACGGACACGGGGGATCGGAACCTGCGCCGAGCCGGGCAGCGGACCCTGCATGGGGTTCTTACCCTGCGCAGTCTCGTATGCGTTGGGGTTATACTGCGCCTCAAGCATAGCCGGCACCCCTTCTTCGGGGCGGTAAACAGCGCTGCGCATACCGCCAGCCGCCGTTTCGTCCGGCATGATACGGATGTTATTAGCGCGCAGAATTTCGGCCAACTGTGTGTCTTTGCCCGGGGCGGCAGCACGCATGGCTTCAAAATCAGTCTGCGAGACGACGCCCGTCTGCATCATGTTTTCTACAATCGCGCCAAGGTCCGGCTGGGCGGCCCCACCGAACGACGCAGGCTTCATCGACGCGCCGCCAGCGCGGATTTCATCGGCGCGCATCTGCATCTGGCGGAACTGATCGTCGTTCAAGCCATCAAAGATCGGATCAGTTGCGCGCGCGCCGCGTGCTGCTGCCTGCGCAGCGGCTTCGATGCGGTCCGGCGTGACAGGCGCCATCTGGGCCTTAAGATCGGCCGGCGTCGTGTTCACGCCGCGTGTTGGCCGCAAACCGCCGGCTGGCGCCGCGCCGCCCGGCGTAGGCGCACCGCCGCTAAGCGGCTGGCTAATATCAGGCACGGGCTGCGCAAACGAGGCTTCGGGAAGACCGGCCGCGTTAACAGCCATAATTTTATTAGTGCGCGGGTCGATCTGCGTCGATGTAGTGGCTGTACCGAACCGCTTGTTAGCCAATTGTTCTGCGGTCATGTATGCTTGGTTGTACAGATTGCGGTCTGTAGACAGCGCTTCGGCGGTCGGGATAACGTCCTTCAGTTCAGGGACAAGCGCCACGGTCATGTCGCGCAGGCGCTGCGCGGCGGCGGTGTCACCAAACGGAACCCAAGATGCAAGGCTATCACGGAAAATCTTACCGGCGTCACTCACGAGCTTAATCTTAGCTTCTTGAATGTCGCGGCCTTCTTTAGCAGCAGCACGCAGTTCTTGAGCCGCCGCAATCTGCGCGGCTTGCGCGGCGCTGAGCGCCTGACGCTCCGCAGCGTCCTGCTGGCGCATCATGTTAATCATCTGCGCGCTGCGTGCGATGGACGAGCCGAGAATATCGGTCTGCGGGGCGCGGGCCTGAAGGGCGATCATCTGGTTAGGCATTGTCAGTTCCCTCCGATACCACTGCCGCGCGGCACGTAAGGCGGGGTGCCATACCTCGGCGCCGGCATTGCAAACGCATTCCGGTTTACGGAGCCAATGGCAAGATCGTTTGCGGAATAGCCGGCGCCACCCGACGGCGTGCGTTTATAGTAATCGGTCATGGCGCTATACAGCGGGAAGTCAGTGGCGGCCTGACCGATGCTGCTAAGCGCGCTGCCCAGCGCGTTAGCGCTACCAATGTAGCCTGAAGCGCGAGCCTGCCCAGCGCCGTACAAGTTGGCCGCTTCGTTCTGGCCCATCTGACCAGCGGCGCCGGTCAGCACGTTAGCCGACGACTGACCCGAACCCATCAGCGACTGAAGCGGGTTGAGGCGCGCGGCGCGCTCGACCTGATAGCGGTTGAACGCGTTCTGGTATTCTTGGCTGGCCAAGTCCTGACCGAAGCGTTGAATGCCCTTCATGGTGCTGCCCGACAGCAGACCGCCGCGGGCGGCTGCCGAACGCTCCAGCGCCTTCATCCCTTCCGACTGACGGAAGGCGTAGCCGGGGTCTTGTTGGAACTGCTGCGTGCCGAACGGCTGGGCGAGGCTGCCGTAACCGGCTGCGGTCTTGTCGCCGCCGATGCCGAGAAGCTGCATGATCTGCTGTTGGGCAGTAAGGCCAGCCTGACGGAACGGTTCCTGAAGTTCGATCTGCTTCTGGAACATGCGCTCCTGAGCGGCCTGCGCATCACGCGCCGCCTGCTCTTGTGCAGCAGCGGCTTTCTTAGCTCCGCTAGACGCAATCGCGCCGCCGGCGATCTTACCAGCGGCGCCAATACCAGCAGCAATCAGTGCAGTTTCAATACCCACGGTGCGCTTCCTTTACCAACAGCCCGTCGGGGCGCATTTCAAATCCGAGCCGCTTGAGTTGCTCGGTAATGTTGTCAAATCCCGGCGTAACCCGCGTGACGATACGCCGCCCCTCGAAAAGATCACGCAAAAATTGTTTAGTCAGCCACTTTCTACGCCATTCCGGCAGAATTGAAAAGTGTATCTCGTCGCCTTGACTGAACATAGCGCCACAAGCCTGTTCATTCCGAACGACCAGCTTGACATCCCAGTCACGCAAACCTTCCGCGTAGTCCTCGAATTCGACCGGCGACGACCATTCCGTAGCATCGTAACCGATGCGCAGGGCGGTCTCGCGGTCGTCTACGAGGCGCAGCGACATTAGCTCACCAACCGGCCTGAGGCGCGGATGTTGATTGCCGACGCGGTGCCGGCGATGGTCGAGATGAAGCCGTTGTTCGGAATGACGTGGCCGACCAGTTCAGGGAACGTGTACGTCTCGGACGGCTGGAGCGTCTTGGTCTTGACGATCAGGTTGTCGTTACCGGCGCTGCCCGCCGCCGTGACGAGGTTGACGCTGATCGTCGCCGCGCTGGCGCTGTAATTTGTCGCCGTGAACTTGTCGATGATCGTCTGGACGCCCGACGACGTGTACTGCGTCGTCTGGCTGTTCTCCGCGGTCTTGGCCGGGATGATGTTGCTAATGGAAACGGCCATTTATACCTCCAAGGAACTTACGTTATCAGTCACGGTCAAAATTACCGACGGGACCGCCGGGTGCACCGCAGTGGCGGCATCATACAATATTTGGACACTGGTGTCGTCAACTTCCCACATCAGTTCGATGTAGTCGCCTGCGTTAAGCTGAACGAGATAGTTCCACGCAGCCAGCAGTTCGGAGTTGTTGCCCTGAACGCGGACTTGGCCGGCGCTGTCAGGCACGTTTGTGCCGTTCTTGCGTAGCCAAATCCAAACTAACCCGTCGCCGCCGGAGGTCTTATCAAGCTGCGCGGAAAACTGCACGTTATAGACGTTTGGCCTGTCTACGTAGATACGCGACGTGGGGCTGCCGATAGTCACGCCATTCGACAAGTCAGTCGTGTTGAACGTCATGGCGTAAGCTGTATTGATTACCGCTGCTGTCTGCGTCGTCGTGTCGTAGAACGAGCCGTAGCGCGGCGTCAGATACTGCTTGGGTGGTGGGTTCAGCGACAGCGCCTGAAGCTGCGTCTGAATATCGGCGATGTCGCTCTCGCTGGGCCCCGGCGGCGTGACACCAGTGGCTTGCGCCAGCGCGTTGACCTTAGCGTCCACATCAGCTGCGGCAGTGCTGCCATCGGGCGCGCTTTCCAGCCCCTGAATAGCTTCGCTAAACACCGCGTCATAGGACGCCAGCAAGGAGTCCGTGTCAGGCGCTAGGAACGTCTCGTCTTGGTTGTTTTGGGTAGCCGTCAGCAGCGACAGGAAGAACCGATACCATTCGCGGCTGATCGCGCCGGTCCGGTCGTCGATCAGCGCAACGCGCGGCGGCGTTAAATTAGTCGGGTTGATCGGCCCCGCCATTAGGCACGCGTCCCGCTCAGCAGCAGTTCAGCGCCCATGATGTAGATGCGCACCGGATCGGTTCCTGAGATTTCGTAGACGCGGTCGCGTATCTTGAGCGTGGCGCCCAGACGGCGCCAGATCGTGCGGTAACCCGACCGGCCGATCCGGCCCATCGACTTCCAGTGTTCGTTCGACCACGTATGACCGCCATCGTCCGACCACCGCAGCATGACCTGCGGGTTAGCCCCTTGCGTGGCCAGCGCTAAATCATCAGAGATAATATAATCGCCGTCTTCGGTTGTTAAATAATCAGCGTTTTCGGTTTGCAAATATATGGTTTCAGGCGCAATAAGTCCGTTAAGACCAACGCCGGTTTCACAGTCAAGCTGCATGGAGTGCTGGATCGTGCGGGCGAGGTTGTTGGCGCCGGTCGGCAGCGCGCGCCATGACCGCAGCCACTTCTGCGGCTGGCCGGCGTCCGAATACTCGTTCAGATCGAACGCGTAAATCTTGCCGTTCTGGTAATCACCGATGACGTTCGTGCTGTTGAAGAACATCTGGCTGTTGCCGCGGTGACGATTGAACTGGCCATTATTAAACGATGCGCGCTCATGCCAAGCGCCGGTTGCCACGTCGAACACCCACGTCGTGTTAGCGGTCGGGAAGTTCAGCACGTAGAAGCTGTGGCCGTCCTGCTGATAGGTGTAGCCAACCGCGTCTTCGAGGTTAGCGTATTCCTGCATCTGCCATTCGATAGCGTGGGTCGAGATGCGCTGGCCGATGTAACCGGCCGCACGGAAGACGATGCCTTGGCCGCGGGCGTCCTTGCCGAGCCAGTAAATCTGGTTGTCCATCTTGGCGATGGAGTACGGCGCAGCGCAGCCCAGTTCGTTAAATGCGCCTTGGATGCGGGTCAGCGGGAAGTCGGTCAGCCCAGCGTCGTACCAGACTTCGGTCGAGTTGGTGCCGAACACCCAAACCTCGCGGTGATCGACGAACACGGCGACCACGTCGTCCGGGTTGCCCTCAGCGCTGGCGAAGTCCAACGGATCGACGCTGGTGCCGTCCAGCAACTGCGTCACCCAGATTTTCTGGCTGTTGGGCTCGTTAAACACGAAGTAGCCGTCGATGTAGCCAACCGTCACAGCGCCCGGAAAGTCGGGGTCCGTGATCGGCTGAAACACGTCGGTCTGGGCGTTGTAGATGTAGCCCTGCGGGTTAGCCGCGATGAAAAGCTGCGTACCGTTGTCAGCCAAGCTGACTTGGCCCGTGCCTGCAACGGTGCCCTTGGCGACCGCGTTCCAGTTGCTGTCGATCTGGTACAGCGTTGGGCCCGAGACGACGTAGCCGTAATTGCCAAACGTCCACTGCCCGCGGATCGGCCCGATGCCGACGGTAGCCAGCAAAGACAGCCCCGGCGCGCGCTGAAGGAAGGCAGGCTCTTTGCCGCCCTCCGGCACGACTTCGGGGAACAGGTTGACCATGCGGTTGTCGGCGGCGTTGACGCTGCGAGCGACATACGCCGACCCGAGGATCGGCGTCTTCATTAGTAGTTCCCTGCGTAGACGTTAAACCGCTGACGCGTCGCCACAAGGCTGTACGGCATCGACATGATGTCGTCAGGATTGTTGATCCGCTTCAGGTCGCGCTTGCTGGTCATAGCAATGCGCGACACCTGCCGGCTGGGCTCAACACCAAACTCCGGTGCAAATTCGCACGCGAGGTTATAGCGGAACGCTCGCAGATAGCCCGGCGGGAAGTGCAGTTGCGTTGCCAGATTGGCCGGCTGCGTCAGTTCCTCGACCGAAATGAAGTGCCATTCCAGCGCGCGCGTCGGGCGCGGGTAGACGAACATGTCAATGTTCGGGAAGGTGTTGTTGACGAAGATGACCTGCGGGTACGTCGAGGTCACGGACTTAACCGCGATGCCGTCGTACTGCTGCTGGTTGATGAACTTGATGCCGTAGCTGACGCCGGTGCCCGGGTCTTTGAAATAGGTCGCGTCGTCCAGCAGCACCGGACGGTTGCCGACAAAGTCGCCGCTGGGGCCAAGCGTCTGGTTCAGCAGACCGGCAGGCCAGATGAACACCTGATCCTGCGTGGAGAAGACTGACAGCCGTTCAGTGTTCCAGCTATCAATCATCTGGTTCATGGCGTTCAGCGCGTCCTGCGACGTTTCCGCCGAGGGGACTTCGCCTTCTGCCAGAACGCCTAGAAGGCGCAGTGATCCGTTGATAATGTCCCCGGCGGTTGCCATGACTTAGTCTTCCTGCTTAGCGCGCGGGCGTCCTCGGCGCTTCGGTTCCGCCATTTCGTTGACGGGCGCTTCGTCCTCGTCATCGTCCGCCTCGTCTGGCGTGGTGGGATCATAGCGCATCCAGCCGTGCATTTCATCATAATCCGCTTCGTGTTCGCTGATTGCGACCTTAGCGCCGTGCACCGGATGGATGAGATAAATTACAGCCATAAAAACCTCTTGAAAATGAGCGGCCCGAAGGCCGCTCATTCTTTTAGCTGATCGCCATGAACTGCCACTTGGTGCCGTCCGCGTAGAACAGCTTACCACGGCCGGTCGCGTTCGTGGTGATGCCCAGCGAACCGGCAGGAGCCGAAGTGGTGGTCGAGTTGGCGGTGATCGCCGTGCTCAGGATGTAAACGCCAGCGTTGCTGTTGGCGGCCACAACACCTGAAGATGCCGACGAAGTCACGGTGTCGGCGGTGAGAGCGCCGGTAACCGAAACGCTTTCAAACTGCGGGTCAGCGTAAGCAACGCCGACTGCTTTGGTGTTAGGCATAGTACCCTCCGAAGAAAGTTTGCCCCGGCCAAAGCCGGGGCAAAACCATTAACCGACGCGGTACAGCGTCCATGCACCGTCGCCCGACTTACGAGCGCGGAACATCTGAGCGGTCCCCGCGGTGGCGACAACGGTAGCCAGACCAACAATGGTCCAGCCCGTGCCGGCAACGAGAGTGATGACGCCCGACGACGACCCATCGACGTTGACAACCGACAGGTTGAACGTGCTGCCGACCTTGGCGCTCGACAGGGTGGCTTCGAGGTCTGCCACGGTCGGCAGGGTGTACGAAGCAGCCGAGGTGCCGGGCGAACCCAGCAGAATGCCCGACAGAACCTGAGCAGCGGTCAGGGTAGCGGTAACCGTAGCGGTTGCCGGCGCCGGAGCGTAGCCCATAACGGCTTCGTTCAGGTTGCCATCACCAAGCTGGTAGCCACCAGCACCATTAGGAAGAGCCATAATAAATCTCCTTAATCAGAATTGGCCCCCGACGTTTGCCGGGGGCCGTGTGCGGGTTAGCCCCAGAGGCGGCAAGCCATCTGCGGACGGATGGTGCTGTAGCCGTACAGAACGTCGATACGGCAGGGCATACGGTCGTTGTTGATGTCGTACTGACGGACAACGCGGAGCGAGATGCCGTTGTGGACCTGACGCGAAGCCATGTCGACGCCCTGCGGGAGCAGAAGGTCGGCGGTGGCGAAGGTGATCGCGTCCTTGTGGTACACGAGGTTCTGCGCGTACTGCGACGAAGCCGCACCGACGAACACGACAGCCTTGCTGTTGCCCGGCAGAGCGTTGACGGTGGCAAGAGCGTGGTCGGCCGAGTAGATCGGCGAAACCGTGATCGAGCCAGCGCCCGAGCCGTTCAGGGTCACGTCAGACAGAGCGACGAACTGGAACAGCGAACCGGTGCTTTCGCGGGTCTGCGGGTTGACAGCGTAGCAGTCAGCAACGGTGAACACGTCGCCGGCCTTGACAGTGGCAGCCGCGCCAGCGCCAGTGATCGAGATCGTGGTGGCGCCTTCCGAGGTGACAGCAGCCGAGGTCGTTCCGCCGGTGGCGGTACGCGAACCGGTGGTGAACTGCTTGATCGACTGCGACATGTTGATTTCTTCGAAACCAAGCACGCCGGTGCCCATCAGGCCGTTCTTGAACTGCTTGCTGATGGTGTCGGTCGGGTTGAAGAGGCCCTTCATGCCTTCGACCAGACCAGCGTTAGCAGCCGGGTTAACGGTTGCGTAGCGCGGCGACATCACAGCGGCGTTTTCGTTCAGCTTCTGCTGAGCGGCCAGCAGGACAGCCGAAGTAGCCGGCGTGGTGCCCGGGGTGCCGACCGAGTTACCGACGGTCTTGAACGCGTTGGCAACGTCCGCGTCAATCGACGAGGCAAGCTGCGAGATACGCGGCTTCAGAACGCGCTCGGCGAAGTCGTCGAGCTGCATGGTCAGTTCGGCGGTGGTGAAGTTCACGCCGATGTGCTTCTGCGAAGCAACGGTCAGGGTGGTAAACTGTTCGTTGTCGTCCTGAACCTGCAGGGCGGCACCGTCGGTGACCAGAGCACGGTCAGGCAGGCGAATACGCAGGGTCGAACCGATCTTGGCGCCTTCGACGGCGAAGCTGTCGTCGTACTGGCGGTTCACGTTGCGGGTGAGCACGAGGTTGTTCTCGAGGATTTCGAGAGCCTTCCGCGTGATCATGTCGATAGTAAGAATGCTGTTGGACATGGTGGTAATCCCAAATTAGCGGTTGCGTTGTGCCTCGTACTTCTTGATCTGCCGCAGCCGTTCCGCTTCGATCCATTCCGACGTGCTCATCGACTTGGTCGAACGAGGGTCGGTGGTGTCAAACGCGGGCGAACCAGTGGTCCGGGCGGTGACAGGAGCAATCGGTGCCGGGGCGTTGGAGGTTTTTTTGACCGGAGGAGCAGCACCAAGCTGCGCTTCGATCTTTCCAATTTCCCGAGCCTGCAAGATCGGGTCCAGACGCGAAATGCGTGCGGCGTCCTTCGGATTGCTCCCGAGGTGATAAAGCACGTCGGGTCCGATGTCAGACGCTTGAATTGCCCTAGCCATCGCTTCGGTGACGGGAAGTTCGGGGTTGTAGGCGACCATTTCAAAGTCGTCGTACTTGTCCCGCGCTGCCTCTTCACGTTCGTGATAGGCGTCAAGCAATGCGCGCTGCTGGAGTTCCGCTTCGCGGCGTGCCAGCAGTTCCTCGGCCTTACGCTCTGCTAACGCATCGGCGTAATCCTCATAGGTCTCAAACTGCTCTGGGGCCAGATCGACCGGCTGCTGCCGGGCTTGCTGTTCCGCGAGCCTTTGAGCCTGTTCGCGCTCCCACTTGCGCTGCTCTCTTGCAAGACGCTTGCCAACAATGGCGTCCAATTCTTCTTGAGTGAAGGTCTTGGTCGCTTCCTGTTCGACAGGCTGCTCTTCCGGCGTTTCGTTTTCTACAGGCTCGACTGCTGCCGTGGCTTCGAGTTCTGGCGCGGGCACTTCCGCTAGTTCAGGAGCATCATCGCTCATTTGGTTTTGACCCTTTCAAGTCACCTGATGTTCCGCATCAGTACGGTTATCGGCCAGACTACAACATATGTTGCAGTCTGGCAATCTCAGTCAATTGTCGTGCTTATTCAGCCACGCAGAAAAATTAGCGTCTTTAAGATGCTGCTGCCATTGCCGTTCGGAAATCTGGCCACTGCGATAACAAGCTAAAAGAAGTTCATAATCTGTCATGACATAGCCCTATAGTATTTGGCCGCGTTGGCTTTTTCAAAAACACCTGATGCTTCAAATTAGTACGATTAAGCGCCATACTACAACATCTGTTTCAGCACGACAATCTGTGTCACCCAATTCGCCAGTTTGCGCCGTCGTCGTATACAGGCACGGTATTCGCGCCGCCGCCGGCCACAATGCTGGCAAAAGTGGTGGTTGTGGCATCCGAAACAAAAGCTCGGCGCCCGTTTTCGCCCGCAGCCGGAAGCGCGGATACTGTAACAGGAATTGTGCGAAAAGTTTTGTTGGTCGTGTTAAACTGAAACGCAAGCGTTCCACTTGAACTGTTTACACTCAGAAAATTTGACGCCCCCAGATTAATGATAAGGTCTGGTGTCGCAATATCACAGTATATAAAAGGAGTTTGTCCAAACGATTCGGCCCCGAAATCTATGCCTTGGTCCGCGCCTTTTCCAAGTTTGATTGCGCTATTTGAAAAACTGCCGTTGGTCGTATCTATAAAACTAACTGACGTGACAGTGTTTGCGATTTCAACACCATAGTGCGTCCCTGTAATTTCGGAAGTTAGAAAACCATTTCCCCACGAACCGCCGCCGACAGCACCGGCTTGAAATACAGGCGCTGATGTTGGTATGGAGAAAACATTGGCGTAAATACCCGCAGACCCCGCACCGACGGTCGTGCCGGCAGATGGTTGCACATCGACTTCCAAACCCACCAGCTTTGTATTGCTAGTGCCATTGCCATTGCGCGCAATAAAATTTGCGCCAAAAACTGTTGAGTTGGACGACCTTGCAACCGCGGACCCCAAATAAGCCACAACATCGCCGCCAGAAGCGTTATTGTTGGCAAATGCAAAATGAGCCGAAAGCGGGCCGCCAGTCAAAGTGCCGTCCCCCGGCGCGGGGACGGTGGATGCGTTCATTTCCGCTGAAACACCGAAAAAAGCATAGGTGTCAGCGGACCAAATACCACCTTCATCCTGAATAGGGTAGTCCGTTACGCCTTGCTTCTGCCAATCCACTTTCATAAGTGAGCCAGCCGAAGATTGGTTCCCCTTTTCCAAGATACTGTCTTGAACAGTCAAACCATCAGCGGTCCCGACAAGCGCGGCACCCCCATTTGACGCAAGTTCGTTACGCAGCGTGGTGTCCGTGCTGACTCCGCTAAGGTCATCGTAAGTGCCAAGCAAACTGCCCAGCGCGGTCTCTATGACAAATTTATACGCCGACCCAGACATCAGCCATATTTCGCCGCCGGGGACGCGCGCTGCGCTGTCGAGCACAATAGGGTTCGTATGCGCGGTGTTGCCGGCACTGCTAGTATAAGACGCTAAGGGGGTTGTTGTTCCGGCAGCGTAAGTGTAAATTTTCCCGCCGGACAAAATTTGTCCGTTGTTGTCAAAAAACTGCTGCGCGGCACCTGCCAACGGCGAGAGGTTTACGGTCATTGTTGCCTCGTTATTTTACTTCAAGCGTCGCTACGCGCGCGCGTAGCATCTGAATTTCCTTAACCAGCATCGGGACTAGCTTGGAGTAGTCAACCGCCATAGTCATATCAGTATCGTGGGGGTCTCCGCTTACCGCTTCAGGCGCTATCTCGATTAACTCTTGAGCGATAAAACCATAGCGCTGATGAATACCGCTTTCTTTCCAATCAAACTTGCGGACGCGGATTGCATCAATCAGACCCGCGGTATCATCGGCGTCAGAGATATTTTTCTTCAGTCGGGCGTCAGAAGATGTGTTGTAATCTACGCTAGAACCGTTCCAGCGGATGCCGCCGCGAAAAGTACCGGCGGTGCGGATAGGCATAATATATACGGGATCAGCCGCTACACCGGCGGTATTAGCCGCAATGTAGACCGAATCTTGTGTAGTAGAAGACGACACATTTAATCGCGCGGCGGCGGAGCTTGTAGCACCAATAGCAAAATTTCCGCTGCTATCTACAACACCACGGATGGCAGAGTTAGTCGAAAACCCGAGCGTATTAGCGCCAAACAAATAAATACCGTTTGCCGGTGCGGTTGACCCACTGACATTATAGCTGGCGGCTGATGTGGCGCGCCCTGCGGTAAGATCGGTAACGGCGACTTTTACGGTCGCGCCGCTTTGCACAATCGGCAATACTTCGGTGCCGGCCAAAGGGGTCGTCGCAGCCGGAAGTGCGGAAATTTTTTTATCGGCCATTGGTTACTCCAGTAGCAAAAGGCCCCCGTCCTCTTGGACGAGGTTATCACCGTTCTCAGTTAGCAGATTGCCCTGCACGGTCGCGTCTGCGTAGCCTGAAAGGAAGCTGATGATGCTTCCGAGGCCGAGAGCGATACCGTTACGAAGGGCGCCTGCAAAACCCATAGATCAGTTCCGGTTGATCGGCTTGCAGTAGATCGTGCCGCCCGTGGACACCTGAATGGCGCTAACGCGCCACGGTGCGCCCGTGGTGTTGACCGGCAGAACGAACGGGATCGGGGTGAACGGCGGGATCGGGGTGCTGGCGGTCGTGGCGACAGCATCGACGCCGACTTCGACGTAGCAAGCCTGATCCGACCAGACTACGACGCCCTGCGGCCCCGGCAGCCACGCGGTCGTGTTGCCAGCGGTGCCCGTGTAGGCGACGTTGTAGGACGGAAAATCAGCCTTGCTGCAAGGGTTAAGCAGTTCCATAAGTCAGCCTCACGCCAAAAATTTCAGTTTGTAGAGCGTAGTATAATACAGCCCAAAAATCTCGTCGATGATGTTTTGGAGTGGGGTGCACTCCTTATCGACGACCTTATACCGCATTTCCTCAAGGTCGTCCACTTGACCTTCAAGGAACTCGACGATGTTGCTGGTTTTCTTGGCCGACATCAGCGAAATCGGCCCAATCAGGCCATATTTGCCCTGATAGGCTTCCGCAAACTTGTCCGCCAAGTCGATAATTCCGTCGTAAAACTCGTTCAGAGCGACGTGCTTGGCGTAGCTACGCGTGTTGAGGTGCGCGGAATGGGCGACATCCCGCGCCAGAAACATCATTCCGACAAAATCCGCGCACTTCATTCCATCATTCCTTCTTCGGGCTGTTCTGGGGCCATTTCGGGCATTTC
>JACCDW012015597.1_pt1 | contig 19856 bp, 18 predicted proteins | sample 7449781 | NCBI WGS metagenome assembly JACCDW01 (sample SAMN15323449, study PRJNA562643) | freshwater metagenome | isolation source: river surface water | place: USA:Blue River Watershed | collected 2017-08-18
GCGTGACAAGCGCATCGGCCCGCTCGACGGCTTCCGCTCCAAGGCCGGCTGGCCCTTCGTCGCCGAGATGGCGCTGAAGTACAGCGACGAGGACAAAAACTGGAAGCTGGAGTTCGACTTCGGCGACGAGGCCGACCCGTCCGAGACCGGCGAGCTGGTCGATTTCAGCGCGCAGGAGCCGCTGGGCCCCTGCCCGAAGTGCGGCGCGCGCGTCTTCGAGTTCGGCAAGAACTACGTGTGCGAGAAGAGCGTGCCCACGCCCGCCCAGGCCTCGCCTTCGTGCGACTTCAAGAGCGGCCAGATCATCCTGCAGCAGCCCATCGAGCGCGCGCAGATGCAAAAGCTGCTGGCCACCGGAAAAACCGACCTGCTGGACAAGTTCGTCTCGTCCCGCACGCGCCGCGCGTTCAAGGCCATGCTGGCCTGGGACGCCGAGGCGGGCAAGGTGAACTTCGAGTTCGAGCCGCGGGCCAGCAAGTTCCCGCCGCGCAAGACGGCGGCGGCGAAGGCGGCCCCGGCGAAGAAGGCTGCTGCGGCCGGCAAGACCGCGGCTGCGAAGAAGGCGCCGGCAGCCAAGAAGGCACCTGCCGCCAAGAAAGCCGCTGCACCCAAGGCCCCGCGCAAGGCCAGCGCCGGCCTCAAGCCCAGCGCCGAATTGGCCGCCGTGGTCGGCCACGAGCCGGTGGCCCGCACCGAGGCGGTCAAGAAGCTGTGGGATTACATCAAGGCCAACGGCCTGCAGGACGCCAAGGACAAGCGCAGCATCAATGCCGATGACAAGCTGCGCGCCGTCTTCGGCAAGCCGCAGGTGACGATGTTCGAGATCGCCGGCCTGCTGGGCAAGCACCTGCAAGCCTGAGCCCGGGCCTCACGGGCAGGCGCCGCAGCTGGGAGACCCGCCTGCGGCGCCCGGATCGGGCAGGGATCGATCAGCAGTCGCAATCGCAACCACTGCAATCACAGTCGGAGCAGCAGCAGCAGCAGACGGCGTCGTCCGCGCAACAGCTGGGGTTCTGCAGTCCCTTGCAGCACTCCTCGCACAGCTTGCCGCAGGTCGTGAAAGGGCAGCAGATGATGTCCTTGACCAGGCCCAGGGTATCGACGATGCAGTCGCCGAAGCCCTTGCAGCACCCGGCGGCCCCCGAGACCATGCGGTCGCAGCCGCTGTGGAGGGACTGGCTGGACGGCAGGCAATCCGCCACCGCACCGGGCAGGCGGGCCAGGGCGTTGCAGGAGCGCAGAACGCCCGTGGCGCAGGCGTTGATGGCGGCGGCGCACGACCCGTCGTCATTCCAGAGGATATAGGTGGTGGCGGGGTCATCGCAGCAGCCGTTCGACGGCGGGCGCGTCGTCGCTGACCGGGCCCCGCCGGCCGGGTCCATGGACTGGCTGGCCGGCCCCTGGGACGACGACTGGTCGGTGGCCTCCTGCGCCTTGACATCGGCCTTGCGGGGAGAGGCATGGAAAACGACGGGGCCTTGCGCCTCCTGGGCATCCTGCGCCGGCGCCTCCTGGGCCGTCTGGAACGCCGAGGCGTCCCTCTGGGCCAGGGAGGACTCGACGGGCACATGGTTCAGGGCCACCGGGAAGTGACCCGGTAGGTCGGCACCGGCCTGCGCCATGGCCCGCGGCACGGGCTGGACGGCCACGGGCTGCGTGACGGCGAGCGGGCTGCCCGGCAAACCCGGGAGGGCCGAGCCGGGCTGGGGGTTCAAGGGAAGAGTCATGTTCGGACGATCCGGTGGGGAAGCAGTCGCCCTCAGGCGACGACCTGCTGGCGGTCGACCAGCAGCTGGCGGAATTGCCTTGCGCCGTCGACCAGGCGGGCAAGGTCGTCGACCACGGTGTCGACAGTCTGGTTGCCGAAGGCCAGCGTGCGGCAGAAGTGCACGGTGTCGGCGTGTCGGTCCATGGCGAACCAAGGCTCGCCGTGTTCACCGAAGAAGAGGTTGGACAGGAGCAGGCCCGCCAGGGCCTGCGATCGCGCGGGTGCGGCCAGCGTGCCCAGGGTGGCGATGAAGCACAGCGCCGTCGCGCCCGCGCCGAAGCGCAGGTCGACCTTCAACCCGTCGGGGAAGGACAGCGCGCAGCCGCGCTGCGGATGGGCCTCCAGGCCGGGCAGGCCCAGGCGCTGGGCCAGGGCCTGGACCAGTTCATGCGAGTTCATGCGCGGACCTCCCCGGCGGCTTGCGGCGGCTGGGCGTGGTCCTGGGCCGCTTGCGCCAGCTTCGCCTGCCAGCGATGGGCGCGGTCGATGAAGCGCTCGAACGCCGCCATGAACGGGCCGGCCGCGAAGTGCGCATGCCGGAAATGCTGCAGCAGGTAGATGTCGCCGCCGGGGTCCATGCCCAGCACGCTGCTGGCCGGGCCGTCCTCGAACAGGTTGGCGGCCATCAGGGCCTCCATGGCGGCGACATGGCCTTCGTGCGCGACGTTGCCGATGCGGCACCGCAGGGCGAAGCCCTGGCGTTCGTCATGGGGCAGCAGGGCCACGGCGACCTCGCCGACCTGCAGCGCGCAGCTGCCGTCGGGGTCGGGGGCCAGGGAGGGCAGGTGCAGCTGGGCAGCCAGCAGGTGCAGGACCTGGGTGAAGGGCATGGGGGCTCCTCGGGCGAGGAGCCGCCCGGCGAACCGTTCGTGGCGGCAAGCAGGGCCCGGTTCTGACGCCCGCTTGACTGGGGCAGGGGGCGGCGCGTCAGCCGGCGCGGTCGTCCCAGGCGCGCGGTGGGGCGGGCTCCAGGTCCGGGGCCTCGGCATGCGCGGCATGGGCACGTGTGGCCTCGTCGCGGCCCGCAGGCGGTCGGTCCGGGCGCCGGTCCGTCGAGCGGCGGTCCCGGATCGGGTCAGGCGGCCGGGCAGGAGCCGGCTTGCGGCGCAAGGGTGCCATGCCTAGGCGCGCCGGCCCGCGGCCTGGGACCAGCGGTTGCCGATCCACACGCCCCCCGCCACGATGCCGGCCAGCATCACCAGGGAACGGGCCGGCAGGGCCCGGGCGCGGTGGTAAGCCAGGGCCGGCGCGCGCGGCGCCAGCAGGGCCAGGCGGCGCTGCACCATGCGTGCGCCCAGCTCGCCCAGGCGGCCGCGCAGCACGCGCTCGGCCTCGGGCAGGAAGCTGGTTTCCTCGTCGGCCACGTGGTGCATCACATCGCGCATCAGCGCCATGAAGGTCGCGTCGTGGCGGGCATCGTCAGCGTCCATCGTCCGCAACTGGCCGATCAGACGCCGCAGCTCGTCGTGCTCGGCGGCGGCCTTGCGCAGGAACTCGCTGGCGCTGACTTCGCGGACGGCCGGGTAGAGGATTTCCTCCTCCAGCTGCGCATGCACCTCCAGCGCCAGGCAGATCGACCGCACGAGCCCGCGCTTCATGCGGGGCGGGACCGTGGCCCGGTAGCGATGAAAGAGGGCCAGCAGGTTGGCGTGGTCTTGGCGTACCAGGTGTGTGGCCAGCGGGGCGATGCGTTCGATCAGGGCGGTCATGGCGGTCTCGGTGCTTGCCGGCCGCCCGTTCTAGGCGCCCCCGGCGGCAGGGGCTGTAGGCGGGCCGCCCGTGCAGCGCGGGGCCCGCGCCGGCAACGCCGTGCGCGCATTGAGCACGACTGCTCGATGGCTGCGATGCGTCAGCGCGGGAGTCAGTAAACGCAAAGCCCGGCCCATACCCGCCGTGAGCATTTAAGTTTTAAATAGTCGCATGTTTTCCACCCCTCCAGGCGCAACCTTCCCGAGCGGGCCGGGCCCGCTGCAGGAGAGGGCCGCCCCCCCACCCGCACGGGATGACCCGGCCGCCGCGGCGCGGGAGGGCATCCGCCCCGCCCTCAGCGAGGGCCTGAGCCATGTGATCGTGGTGCAGCCCCTGGGGGCGCAGCCGCCCGGGATCGGTCCGCTGGGCCTGAGGGAGGACGCGCCCGCGCACAGCCCCGACCACGTGATCGACATCCGCCTGCCACCGCCCGTACCGTCCGCCGCCGGTCCGCTGACCCCGCAGGCCGACCCGCAGGACCATGTCATCGACATCCGCGAGCCCGCCGGGGATGAGGATGCCCCTGAGTCCCTGGAGGCTCCGGCCCGGATGGCCCGGGACGGTTCGCAACGGCTGCTGCCGGGGGTCCGGTTCGCGGTCCCGCCCGATACCGTGCCGGCCGTGCGCCGGGCCGCCAGGCAGGCGGGTGCCAGCGCGCCAGAACGGGAGGTGGTGACCCCGGCCGAGACCTGGCGCGTCGCCGCCCGGATGGGGCTGGAGCAAGCCGCGTGCGGCTTCCTGACCCAGCTGGCCGGCCGCACGGTCGGCCTGGCCGTGACCTCGGCACTGCGCCGCAGCGAAGCGGTTACGGCCTTCGGGGTCAGCCTGGGTGCCATCCTGGCCGGCAACCTCGCGTTCGGCGCGCGCACGGCGACGCTGATCACCCGCGCACTGGGGCTGGAGGAACCACCCCGCCACCGCGGGCCCGGCCAGGACGCGGCCCGCACGGCCGCCGCGCAGGAAAGCCACCTCGACAGGGCAGCCTGCGCCGCCACGGCGCTGACCGTGGTGCCCCTGTTGACGCAGGCGCTGCTGCCGATGCTGGGGACGTACTTCGCCGGCACGGGCGTGGGCGTGAAGATCGCCGCGACGATCGTGGGGCGCCTGACCGCCGCCCTGGTGCGCGACGGGCTGACGCAATCCGTGGCCGGCCTGATGAGCTCGGTCGAGGTGGTGACCGCCAGCGGCAAGCGGCCCGACCCCTCCCAGGTGCGCGACCAGCTCGATCCCCTGCGCATCCGGCTCGCCGTGGCCCTGTACACGCTCAGCAGCGGCATTTTCCTGCTGGGCACCAGCGATCCCCTGGCGGACGCCATCGCGCCCGGCTCGCCGCAGTCCTTCGCGCAGCTCGTGCATCGCGGCATGGGCGCCGTGCTGGCCTCGTCCTTCAACGAGGGCATCGACGGGCTCCTGCCCAGCCTGGCCCGCGCCGGGGCCGCGATCGAGCTCGACCTGCGCCTGGTCCCCCGGGGATGGCAGGCCCGGCGCGCCGGGGACGAAGCGCAGCGCGGCGGTCACCGTCCTCCCGCGGAAGGCGGCCGGCGGGACGCCACGCCCCCCCCGGCCCGCACGGGCACGGGGCAGGACCTGGCCAGGCGCATCCAGGCCCATGCGGGCATGCGCATGACGTTCGGAACGTTCACGGCCGATCCCTGGAATGCGATTGCGGAGATCCTGGGCATGTCCACCCCCGCCGGCATGATGCTGCGCACGGTGGGCGCCATCCTGAATGGCCAGACGGGCCGGCGGGGCTACACGGTCGAGCTCGGCAACCAGCCCACCCAGGTGGAGATCGACATCAGGAACCTGAAGGCGCAGGAAAGGACCGACCGCAAGCTGGCCGCGACCCACTTCATGAACACGCGGGCGGACGCGCAGTTTGCGGGCATGCGCGAGGACTTGCGGCAGGCGTTCAGGGCGAGGCTGCTGGCCAGCGGCGCCATCCCCGAGGATGATCCCGACCGCGCGCTGCGGCTGGAGCAGCTGGACCTGGCGATCGAGGAGAGCGCCGGCACGTGGCTGGACAGCCTGGCCGAAGAGGCCCTGAAGCAGCAGCGTCGCCACCAGATCCGCAGCGAGCACCAGGGCCCTTATCACTTCGTCGTCAGCAGCGTCGTCAACGAGGGCGAAATGATCGAGGCCGACTCCCTGCAGGGATCCACCTCCCCGTCGGAAGCACCGAGCCGGGGTGGCCCCCCGGGCCTGGTGTCGCAGCAGGTCTCGCCCCTGCCGCCGGTGCGCCGGCTCCCGCGGGTCGATGCTGTGCCCGCAGGGCCGCCCGCCCTCGCGCTGCGGCCGCAGGACCTGCGCGCCGGCCAGGCCATCCGCCTCGACGGCGAGGCGGTCCGCTTCATTCGCCTGGAAGCGGATGGCTCGCTGCAGGTCCGCGCCCACCGGGCGGTGCAATCCCTGGGGTGGGCGCCTGCGCTGGCCGAGGGTGACTTCGCCTACAGCGTGTCGCCCATCGCCATTGCCAGCCTCGTCGCGGACATGGACGACGGCATGGGCACGGGCCTGCGGCCGGCCGAGGGGCCCGCGCGCTGAGGCCCTGCGAGCCCAGGCTCCCGCGCCCCTCAGGCCGGTTCGACTCGGGCCAGGGCCTCGCGCACCAGCGCAGCGTCCATGCCATACATCTCGGCGAAGGCCTCCACGTCCTGGCCGCTGGCCCGGAAGGCGCGCACCAGCGCCTCGCGCCGGGCCGCCTGGCCCGCGATTTCGGCGAAGGCGGCGTCGAGCAGTTCCAGCGCTGTGGCGTCGGTGGTGCGCACGCGCTCCAGGTAGGCATCGCGGTCCAGGCCTGTGGCGTCGATCGCGCGCGCCAGGCGGGCCGTGGCCCAGGCGCGGGCCTTGTCGGCATCCTTGCCCTGGCGGCGGCGGAAGATCTCCAGGATGGCGTGCTGCACGTGCTCGGGCGCGACCGGCTCCACCGGGTTGCCGTCCAGGTCATGGCGGGCATCGCCCTCGGCCACGGCCTCCAGGTAGCGGGACGAACGCACATGCTGGCCCAGCGCCTGCTTGAGGTCGTCCCTGGCAAAGGCGCCGGGGTGGCGGGCCATCAGGTCCTCGAAGACGCCGAGCTTGAGCGGCCGGAAGCGCGCGCCGAACAGGCGCGGGTGCAGCTCCCACAGGCGCTGCAGCAACGGGTGAACGGGACGCGCGCCGCGGGCCGGCTTGCGGCCGGGTTTGGTGGCCTGGCCGCCCTTGCGCTCGGCACGGGCCGGCGCCTGGCCGGTGGACTGGGGCTTGGAATCACTCATGAACCCGCGACTGTAGCTTGTCGCGGGGCGCGGGCACAATCGCCGTCATGAAGATCGAAAAAGACACCGTGGTGACGATGCGCTGCCGCATCGCTGACGACAAGGGCCAGCTGATCCAGGACGGCAAGCACCCGCAGTCCTACCTGCACGGCGGCTACGACAACACCTTCCCCAAGATCGAGGAAGCGCTGGAGGGCAAGGCCGTGGGCGACCAGGTGAGCCTGGTGCTGGCGCCGGCCGATGCCTTCGGCGAGGTGGATGCCTCCCTGCTGCGCACTATCGCCAAGAGCGAGTTCCCGCCCGGCGTGAAGGTGGGCGGCCAGCTGGAGATGCCCGGGCCCGACGGATCGCCCCACCCCTTCACCGTGGTGAAGGTCAAGGGCCCGCAGGTGATCCTGGACGGCAACCACCCGCTGGCCGGGCGCACGCTGAAGCTGGCGATGACCATCACCGAGGTGCGCACGGCCACGGCCGAGGAAGTGACGCACCGGCACGCGCACGGGGCGCACGGGCACCACCACTGACGCTTCGCGGGGCGCAGGCCCCGGTCAGCGCAGGCTGCGGGCGTCCTGCATCCGGGCCTGCAGGATCGCGAAGGAAGGCGCGGCCTGCGCCAGGGCGTGGAAGGGAATGCCCCGGGCCGGCGCGACGGGGATGGGCAGCTCGTCGAGCGGCCGGCCCATCGCAGCCTGCGCCAGGACATCACCCAGCATCGCAGTGAGGGCCACACCGCGGCCATTGCAGCCGATGCCGCCCAGGAAGCCCGGGCCGAGCTCGTACACGTGCGGCAGGAAGTCCATCGTCATGGCGGCCGTGCCGCGCCACAGGTAGTCCACCCGAGGCACGAAGGGCAGGCCCAGCTCCATGGCCATCCGCCCGACGATGGTCCGGGCCATGCGGGCATGGGCGGCGATGGGGACGATGGCCATCCCGCCGCTGATCAACCGGTTGTCCGCCGTCAGGCGGTACGTGAAGAGGTTGGCGCGCGTGTCCGCCACCGGGTTGCGCAGCGGGGCGACCTGCCGCACCAGGTCCTCGGACAGCGGCTCGGTCGCCAGCTGGTAGACGCGCAGGGGCACCACCGAACGGCCCAACCGCCGCGCCACGCCGCCCTGGCCCGCGTTGGTGCACAGCAGGACCTGGCCGGCTGTCAGCCGCTGGCCCCCGCAGGCCAGCGACCACTGGCGGCCCTGGCGCTCGACCCGGTCCACCGGGACGCCCTCGTGGACGGTGGCGCCTGCCGCCACCGCGGCGCGGCCCAGGCCGTAGAGATAGGCCAGCGGGTCCAGCATGCCGCCGCTTTCGTCCAGCAGCGCGCCGTGGCAGTGCCGCAGGCTGGTTCGGGCGCAGGCCTGGCCCGCGTCGAGCAGGCGCACCGGCCGCCCCATCTGCTGCCAGGCCTCGGCGCGTGCGCGCAGCACGGCCAGCATGCCCGGCGTGTGCGCGACGTTCATCCAGCCGGCCTGCTCGGCGCCGCAGTCGATGCCGTGCTCGCGGACGGTGTCGAAGACGCGGTCGGCCCCCTGGCCGATCATGGCGAGCAGGCGCCCGCCCCGCTCCTCGCCCAGGAGGGCGCGCACCGTGGCCGGGTCGGCCTTGGCGAAGCTGGGGACCACGAAGCCGGCGTTGAGGCCGCTGGCGGCGTGCCCTACGGACTGCGCCTCCAGCACCGCCACGCGGGCACCGCCGCGCGCCAGGTGCAGGGCCGCCGTCAGGCCGGCAAAGCCGGCGCCGATGATGGCCACGTCCACACGCCCCCCGGATGCGAGCGGGGTGACGGGAGGTGCCGCCCTGCGCTGGGCCCACCACAGGGTGTTCTGGAGTTCGCTGGCTGGCATGCGGGGGCCGCTCTCTTTCCGTTCTTCTTCAGGCCTGGCGCTGGACTAGGCGATCTCTTCCACGCGGTGGCAGGCCACCTGGTGCCCGCGCAACTCGCGCAGCTGCGGGCGCTCCTGCCGGCAGCGGTCGTTGGCGAACGGGCAGCGCGGGTTGAAGGCGCAGCCCCGGGGCGGGTCGATGGGGTTGGGTACCTCGCCCTGCAGGACCTCGCTGGCAGCGCCGATCGCCTGCAGGGTCGGCATGGCCTTGATCAGCAGGCGGGTGTAGGGATGCAGCGGCTGCGCGAACAGCGTCTGGCGCGGCGCCATCTCGACGATGCGGCCCAGGTACATCACGCCCACGGCATCGGCCACATGGTCGACCACCGCGAGGTTGTGGCTGATGAACAGGTAGGTGAGGCCGAATTCCTCCTGCAGGTCGCGCATCAGGTTCAGGATCTGCGCCTGCACCGAGACATCCAGCGCGGAGGTGGGCTCGTCGCACACGATGAACGCCGGGCGCGTGGCCAGGGCGCGCGCGATGGCGATGCGCTGGCGCTGCCCACCGGAGAACTCGTGCGGGAACTTGTGGGCATCGGCCGGGGAGAGGCCCACGTTCTGCAGCAGCTGCGCCACCGCATCCCGCGCTTCGGCCTGCGTGGCCACGAGCTTCATGGCGCGCAGCGGCTCGGCAATGAGACGGCCCACGCGCCAACGGGGGTTGAGGCTCCCGTAGGGGTCCTGGAAGATCATCTGGATCTCGGCCCGGTGGGGATGCGCGCCGCGGGCGATCTGCTGCATGTCCACGCCGCGGTAGGTGACGCCGCCACCGCTGGGCGCCATCAGGCCTGACACGCAGCGGGCGACGGTGGACTTGCCGCAGCCCGATTCGCCCACCAGGCTGAGGGTCTGGCCGGCGGCGATGGAAAAGCTCACGTCGTCGACCGCCCGCAGCAGCTTGCGGGGCTGGCGCGTGACCACCCGGGTGATCCAGGGCGCGGAGACATCGAAGCTGCGGTGCAAGCCGCGCACGTCCACCAGGGGCGTGGCGGCGGGGTGGCCGCCCGTGCCGGACGCCGATGCCGGGGCCGGCCGGTTCACGCCTGGGCCTCCTGCTCGAGCCAGCAGGCCGCCGGGTTGTCGCTGGAGGACGGGGAGGGGGGCGTCGACTCGCTGCATCGGGGCATCACGTGGGGGCATCGGGTGGAGAAGGCGCAGCCCGGGGGCAGCGCGTCCAGGCGCGGCATGGAGCCGCCGATCTGCGGCAGGCGCGGCAGGCTGCGGCCGACTTCGGGGATGCAGGCCATGAGGCCCTGCGCATAGGGATGGCGGGGGCGGCGGATCACGTCGGCCACGGCGCCGATCTCCACGACCCGGCCGGCGTACATGACCGCCACGCGCTGGGCCGCGCTGGCGATCACGCCCATGTCGTGGGTGATCAGCATCACGGCGACGCCCCGGCTGCGGCACAACTCACGCAGCAACGCAATGATCTGGCCCTGGATGGAGACGTCTAGCGCGGTGGTGGGCTCGTCCGCGACGATCAGCCGCGGGCGGCCGGCCAGCGCCAGGGCGATGACGATGCGCTGGCGCATGCCGCCGGAAAACTCATGCGGGTAGCTCGCCAGCCGGGCCTCGGGCGCGGGTATGCCGACCTGCGTCATCAGGCTGATGGCCTCGCGCCGGGCCTCGGCACCACGCAGGGGGGTATGCTCCTCGATCGTCTCGACCAGCTGGCGGCCGATGCTGAACACCGGGTTCAAGGCCGTGAGCGGGTCCTGGAAGATGGTGGCGATCTCGGCACCGCGCGCCTTGCGCAGCGCCTCGGGCGGGAGGTTGTCGATGCGGCGGCCGTTGCACCAGACCTCGCCACCGGTCATCGCCAGCGGCGGCTCCAGCAGCCCGGTGAGGGCGCGGCCGGTGAGGGACTTGCCGGCACCGGATTCCCCGACGACGCCCAGGATCTCACCCGGCATGATCTCGAACGAGACGTTGCGCAACGCGGGCAGCGGTCCAGCGTCCGTGTGCAGGGCGACTTCCAGGTTCTTCACCTGGAGCAGGGGTGCGCCGTTCATGCTGCCACGATGGCCCGCGACGGTTCCGCGAACTCGCCTGCTGCCAGCCGGGTGAAGAAGCGGGCGAGGCGGCGCATGCCCTCCTCCAGCCGCTCGACGGACTCGGAGCCGAAGCACACGCGAAGGTGCCCCTCGCCGGCAGCGCCATAGAAGCTGCCGGCCTCCACCACGACATGCGCCTCCTGCAGGATCAGGTCCGCCAGCTGCTGGGAGGCAATGCCGGTGGCGCTGACGTCGGGAAACGCGTAGATGGTCGCCTCCGGCGTCGCGCAGCGCACGCCGGGCATCGCGTTCAACCGGGCGACGACCAGGTCGCGCTTGAGGCGGTCCTCCTCGATCAGCTGGCGCAGCACCTCGCGCGGGCCGGTGACGGCGGCCAGCGCGCCGTGCTGGATGAAGGTGTTGACGTGCGTGACATCGTTGGCCGTGATCTTCAGCAGGCCGGGCATCAGCCATGAGGGCGCGACCAGGTAGCCCAGGCGCCAGCCGTCCATGGCGTAGGCCTTGGTGAAGGCGAACATGGAGATGGTGCGCTCGCGCATGCCGGGCAGGCTGGCGATGCTGGTGTGCCGGGCACCGGGGTACAGGATCTCGTCGTAGACCTCGTCCGAGGCGACGAGCAGGTCGTGCCGGATGGCCAGCGCGGCCAGGCCTTCGAGTTCGGCGCGGGTGTACGCGCGCCCCGTCGGGTTGACCGGGTTGACCAGCACGATCATGCGGGTGCGCGGGGTGATGAGGGGCTCGATCAGCTCTGGCTTGATGGAAAAGCGGTCCTGGGCATCGAGCCGGGCGAAGACCGCCCGGGCCCCCGCCAGCTCGATCTTGCCGACGTGCTGCGGGTAATGGGGGTCGAGCAGGATCACCTCGTCGCCGGGATCGAGCACGGCCATGAAGGCGGCGAACGAGGCATGCGTGAGGCCGTTCGTGATCAGCAGCTCGTCGGCACGGACGTCCATGCCGTTGTGCTCGCGCAGCTTGACGGTCAGCGCCTCGCGCAGCCGGGCGTTGCCCCGCATGTCGCTGTAGTGGACCTCGCCCGCGCGCAGGGCCTGCACGGTGGCTTCCTTGATGTGGTCCGGCGTGTCGGCGTAGGGCCGGCCGAGCTCCAGGTGGACCAGGTCCGTCCCGGCGGCGGCCAGGGCGGCGGCCTTTTCATACATCCCGAAGCTCTTCTTGGATGTTTCGGAAATGCGTTTGGCGACTCGTTGCATGGGGGTGCCTGTGGAAGGGGGCGGGGAAGGGTCGAACAGGATCAGCCCGCGCGCCGGCGCAGGGCCGTGACCTCGAACTCGACCTTGATGTCCTCGACGGGGAAGCCGCAGAGGATGGTGGTGTTGGTGGGCCGCGGGTCGCGGAAGGCCTGGCCCAGCACCTGGGAGACCTCCATGACGTCCGCGCGGTCGGACAGGTAGACGCGCACGCTGACCACGTCCTGCAGGCTGGCGTCGGCCTGGGCCAGGGCCTGCGCGATGGTCTGCAGCGCGCGCCGGGCCTGTTCGACCGCGGTGGGCGGGAAGCGGCCGTTCTCGGGGTCGTAGCCGGCGGTGCCGGAGACGAACACCCAGTCACCGTCCACCAGCGCACGGGAATACCCGGCGAGCTCCTCGAACTTGGATCCGGTGTAGATGGCGCGTCGGGTCATGGGTCCTCCTGCAGGTGATGGCACGGGGTCGCAGGGCCGGGCCTGGACTGGGCGAATTATTAGATCATTTGATCAAACGCGCAACATAAATATTTGTGTTCGATCTCTTGATCAAACGATCATGCTGATCCAGAATGCGCTCGCCACGCCCCTTGTTTGTCCTGAGGAGTTCAACGATGCCCAAGCTACGCTGGATGGCTGCCCTGTCGGCGGCCTTTGTGTTCATGACGGCGCCCTGCGCGGCGGTCACCCTTCGCTACGCCGGCACGACGGCGCCGCTGACGATGGACCCGCACTCGACCAACGACTTCGTGACGACCTCGCTGGTGCGGCAGGTCTACGACAGCCTGGTGGGGCTGTCCAACAACATGGAAGTCGTGCCCGGCCTGGCCACCGAGTGGCGCTACGAGGGCAACAACACCTGGCGCTTCAAGATCCGCCAGGGCGTGAAGTTCCACGACGGCAGCGCGCTCACTGCGGACGACGTGGTGTTCTCCATCATGCGGCAGAAGTCCAGCTCGCTGTACGCCTCGCTGTTCGGCTCGATCAAGCAGGCCACCAAGGTGGATGCGAACACGGTGGACGTGGTCTCCACGGTGCCCGACCCGATCCTGCCGCGCCGCATGGTGCGCCTGTTCGTGATGTCCCAGGCCTGGGCCAACGCCAACAACGTGGAGAAGGTGCCCGACCTGGCCGCCCAGGCCACCGAGGCCCATTCGCTGCGCCACGCCAACGGCACCGGCCCGATGCGCCTGGTGTCGCAGGAACCCGGCCGCCGCACGGTCTTCCAGCGCAACCGGGCCTACTGGGCCCCGGCCAACGGCAACGTCGACGACGCGGTCTACACCCCCATCGCCTCGGCGCCCACGCGCATCGCGGCGCTGCTGTCAGGCGAGGTCGACCTGATCACCGACCTGCCGCTGCAGGACATCGAGCGCGTCAAGGGCACCCAGGGCCTGAAGATGCTGGAGGTGCCGCAGGTGCTGCTGATGATGCTGGAGATGGATGGCTCGCGCGACGTGGCCCTGGACGTCTTCGACAAGAACGGCCAGCCCCTGAAGGCCAACCCGCTGAAGGACCTGCGGGTGCGGCGCGCCTTCGCCCATGCGGTGGACGCCAACCTGCTGGTGCAGCGCGTGATGCGCGGCCATGCGCGCGTGGCCGGCATTCCCGCCGCGCCGGGCTTCGCCGGCTACCAGCGCGAGGCCGACCAGCGCTGGCCCACCGACGTGGCCAAGGCCAAGGCGCTGCTGGCGGAAGCCGGCTACCCCAACGGCTTCGTCATCCAGCTGAACTGCCCGTCCGACCGCTACATCAACTCCGAGGAACTGTGCAAGGGCACGGCCAGCCTGCTGGCCCGCATCGGGGTGGACGTGAAGGTCAAGTCCATGGTCTGGTCCGAGTTCTCTCGGATGCTGGTGCAGGGGCCGAACTCGAGCTTCCACCTGATCGGCGCGGCCGGCAACTCCGGTGACGTGCAGGACATGTTCTCCGCGGTGGTCGCCACCCGCGACAAGCAGAAGAACCGCGGTGGCCAGAACTGGGCCATGTGGACCAGCCGCGAGTTCGACGCCAACCTCGACCAGCTGGTCGCGACCTTCGAGCCCGCCAAGCGCGCAGAGCTGTACCGCAAGGGCCTGGAGATCGCCCGCGACCAGGTGCATGCCGTCTACCTGCACCAGCCCTACCTGCTGTGGGGCATGAAGGCCGGCGTCACCGTGCCGCCCCGCGCGGACTCGTCCGTGATGCTGCACGAAGCCGTCCTCAAGTAAGCCAGGACACCTGGGGCCACCACGGGGACACTCGATGATTGCGTACCTGATCAACCGCTTCCTGCACGCCCTGCTCGTGATCTTCGTCGTGAGCATGCTGGCCTTCGCGCTGGGCGCGCTCATCGGCGACCCGGTGGCCAGCATCCTGGGCCTGGACGCGACGCAGGCGGACCGGCAGGCCCTGCGGGCCCGCCTGCACCTGGACGATCCGCTGGCGCTGCGTTACCTGTACTACATGGGCAACCTGCTCAGTGGCGGCTTCGGGACCTCGTACGCGGCCCAGCGCCCCGTGGCGGACCTGTTCATGGAGCGCATCCCCGCGACCGTGGAGCTGGCGGCCGTCGCGCTGCTGGTCTCGCTGGCCGTCGGCGTTCCGCTGGGTGTCTACGCCGCGGTGCGCCGGCGCCACCTGTCCGCCCGGGTGCTCATGACCTCCTCGGTGATCGGCGTGTCCCTGCCCACGTTCGTCGTGGGCATCCTGCTGATTGCCTGCTTCGCCGTCGGCCTGGGCGCGCTGCCGTCCTATGGGCGGGGCGCGACGGTGCAGTTCGGGGCGTGGTCCAGCGGGCTGTTCACCGCCTCGGGATTGAAGTCGCTGCTGATGCCGGCGATCACGCTGGCCATCGGGCAAGTGGCGCTGGTGGCGCGCCTGACCCGCGCCGAGATGCTGGAGGTGCTGCGCAGCGACTACATCCGTTTCGCGCGCGCCCGCGGCCTGCAGGACCGTGCCATCCATTTCTCCCATGCACTGCGCAACACGCTGATTCCCATCATCACGGTGAGCGGCATCCAGCTGGGCTACCTGGTCGCCTTCGCGGTGGTCGTGGAGCAGGTGTTCCAGTGGCCCGGGATGGGCCTGCTGTTCCTGCAGGCCCTGGGGCAGACCGACCTGCCGGTGATTTCCGGTTTCCTGATGGTGGCCGCGCTGTTTTTCGTCGCCATCAACCTGGTGGTGGACCTGCTGTACGCCATCGCCGACCCGCGCCTGCGCATCCAGTCGCTCAACGCCCGCACCTAGGAGGCCGACATGAACACCGCCGCCCTCGCCACGCCGCGCGCCTCGCGCCTGCGCACGCTGTGGAACCACTCGTTCTTCAAGCGCCTGCGCGGCTCGCCGGCCGCCCTGTGCGCGGCCCTGGTGATCGTGCTGCTGGTCCTGGGCGCCGCGCTCGCGCCCTGGATCGCGCGCACCAATCCCTACGACCTCGCCTCGCTGGACCTGCTCGACTCGCACCTGCCGCCCGCCTTCGTGGAGGGCGGGCAGGCCAAGTACCTGCTGGGAACGGACAGCCAGGGGGCGGACGTGGCCTCCCTGATCCTCTACGGCCTGCGCTCGTCCCTGGTGGTGGGCGTGCTGGCGGTGTGCATCTCGGCGGGCCTGGGCACGCTGGCCGGCCTGGCCTGCGGCTACCTGGGCCGACGGGTGGACAGCGTGGTCATGCGCATCGCCGACATCCAGTTCACGTTCCCGGCCATGCTGCTGGCCCTGCTGATCGGCGGCATCAGCCAGTCGCTGCTGTCCGGGCAGGCGCGGGCCGCGCTGGCCATGCCCATCGTGATCCTGGCCCTGGGCGTGGCGCACTGGCCGCACTTCGCACGCCTGGTGCGCGGCGCCGTCCTGGTGGAGCGGCAGAAGGACTATGTCGCGGCGGCGCGGCTGGTCGGGCGCGGCCCCGTGTCCATCATGTTCGGGCAGCTGCTGCCCAACGTGCTGAACCCGATCTTCGTGCTGGCGACGCTGGACATCGCCTTCGCCATCATGTCGGAAGCCACGCTGTCGTTCCTGGGCTTCGGCATGCCCTCCACGCAGCCCTCGCTGGGCACGCTGATCAAGGTCGGCTACCAGTACCTGTTCTCGGGCGAGTGGTGGGTGGTGGTCTTTCCCGGCCTGACGCTGGTGCTGCTGCTGGTCTCGATCAACGTGTTCGGCGACTGGCTGCGCGACCTGCTGGACCCGAAGATCCGCTGAGGGCGGGCCGCCCCAGGCCGGCGCCGCGTTGATCGAATGCGCACGAAAACGGGATAATCCGTTGCCAGTCCAGTGACCGGTACCGGCAACGACAACGACAACGACAACACGGGACACCCGAAGGAAATCCACCATGGCAAACGGAGCGCAGGTTCTCTCAGGGCTGGGCTTCGAGCCCGTCGTGTCGCGCGTGACCCTGCACGAAGGCGTGTACCAGCGCCTGAGCCTGGCGCTCATGGCGGGACGCTTCGACCCGGGCCAGACACTCACCATCGCCTCCCTGTCCGAGCTGTTCGGCACCAGCCACATGCCGGTGCGCGAGGCCCTGCGCCGGCTGGCGGCGGAGAACGCGCTGGAAGTCGCCTCCACGGGGACGGCGCATGTGCCGCATGTAAGCCGGGCCAAGCTCGACGACCTGAGCGCGGCGCGCATCGTCGTCGAGGGCGCGGCCGCCGAGATGGCGGCCCGGCGCGCGGACGCGGCCTTCATCGGCCGACTGCAGCAGATGGCCGACGAGCACATGGCCGCGGCGCGCCGCCGGGACATCGCCTCGCTCCTGGCGCACAACCAGGAATTCCATTTCGCGCTGTACCGCGCTTCCGGCTCGGTGGTGCTGATGCAGCTGATCGAGACGCTGTGGCTGCAGTTCGGTCCCTACCTGCGCATGCTCACGCGGTTCATCGAGCCGCGGATGCACCTGGAAGACGCCGAGCACTACGCGGAGCACCACATCGCCGTGATCGAGGCGCTCAAGGCCAAGGCTGCCGTGGCGGTGCGCAAGCACACGGTGCTGGACATCCAGTCCACCCAGAAGCTGCTGCAGACGCTGTGCACGGACGACCCGAAGGCGCCGGCCCGGCCCGAGGCCGCCGCACCCGCTCCCGCCGCCGCCCCCGCGCGAAAGACACGCAGCGCCAAGAAAGCCCGTTGAGGCCACCGTGATCCGTTGAGGCCCGCTCCCGGGAACGGGGCAGCGGCCTCAGGCGTCGCCGGACAGGTGCACGTGGTGACGTGCCCGGCCCCAGTCGCGGGCCGCGTCGACCGCGCGCGGGATGTCCTCCTCCAGCAGCAGCCGGTCGGCGGCCAGCGCGCGGGCGGCCGCCTCGATCGCCGCCACATAGCCCTGGGCCGTGCCGTAGCGCTCCAGGATCGAGGGACGCGGGTCCCCCGTCAGGTCCCGCTCGGCCGGGGTCTCCGGCAGCGGCAGGGTGCTGCCGCTGAAGTCGTGCAAGGTCCCGGCGCCGCGGCCGGCGATGCGCAGGTTCCAGCCGGTGTAGCTGGCCAGGGGTGCCTCCACCATGGGCGCGCGCAGGCCGGCGGCGTCGTTGCCGAGCGCGTCCACCGCGGGCACGAGCACCGCATAGGCGCGGCTGCGATCCACGCGGGGCGGCTCCATGATCGGGCCGCCCTCGGCGAACGCCGGTCCGTAGTCGATGAAGGGCAGCTCGTTCGGGGCTGCCGGCAGCGCCACGCCCGGGATCGCCGGGAACTGCCGGCGCCATTGCGCCATGTCTACCAGGGTGCCGTCGGCGCGGCGCGGGATCCGGCTGGGCGGGGGCTCGATGCCGCGCGCCACCCAGTCGTCCATCAGCACCAGCATCGCCCGGAAGAAGGCCGAGGTCGCCACCGCGTTCTGCCAGTTCTGGCACACGCCTCGCGGCGGCTTGGAAGGCTGCGGGTCGGCCCAGTGCTGCGAGCTGGACCAGAAGTAGACACGCACGTTGGGCGGCTGGGGCAGGTCATGGCCCTGCGTGTCGGTGTGGACCAGCGAGCCGCGGCGGTGCCAGTACTCGCTGGCGGTGTGGGTGTGGATCACGCGCGGGTCGGTGCCGGGGCGCTTGCAGATCGCGTCGCGCTCGCCGGTGAGGTGGTCCACGCTCTCGGCGTACGAGAAGGGGAAGCGGTCGGCCGGGTGCAGCCAGTCCTCGTACTGGCGCGAGGCCGGGATCACGAGGTTGCTGAAGCGGTTCATGTTGGTGCGGCCGGCGCCGGAGACGTGCGGCAGCATGCCGTCGAACACCGGGCGGCCCTGGCCGTCCGCGTTGAAGCCCCGGTGGATGAAATCCCGGATGCAGCGGCCGGCCTGGGAGCGGCCCCAGCCGTAGTAGCGCGTGAGGCCCATGCCGTTCCCGCGCAACGGGTTGGCCGGCCCCGCCTCGTGGCGCAGGAAGCTGACCAGTTCCCGCACGCCCAGCATGCCCAGGTCCAGCACCAGCGGGTCACGGGCCGTGTAGACCAGCTCGTAGATCCAGCCCGGCTCGAAGCCGGTGGGCAGGTGGATGTGGCTGTCCGACGGCACGATGCCTTCCTCGGCACCGGTCACGTCGCCCTGGCCGCCGGCGCGGCCGCCGCCTTCCACGCGGGCGAACTGCCAGGCCTGGGGCGCGATGGCCTGGGGCTCGGTCCAGGGGTAGCGTCGGCGGCGCAGCTCGGCGTCCTGCGTGCGCAGCGAGGCCGTGGGCAGGGAGCGCGTGCCGTGCTTGCCGGACAGCGGCAGGCAGGTGGTCCCGGGGGCATCGCAGATGAACTCCGCACGCAGGCGCGCTGTCACCGGCGCCCCGGCCTGCGTGGCCACGGGCACGTCCATGACCACGCGGCCGTTGCCGGGCAGCACGTCGGCCTGCCAGGCGGCGCTGACCACCGTGTAGCCCTGGCGCATGAGGAAGCCGTTGCCGGCATGCGCCAGTGTCACCGGGTCGTTGGTGCCCGGCGCGTCGTTGAAGAACTGCAGGCAGCGCTTGTTGCCGCGGTTGGGAAACTCGAACAGCGCCGCGCCGTTGCCACGCTGCAGGTCCACCGGCCTGAGCATCCACACGTCCGTCGCGAAGCGCACGAGGCCCTGGGCATCCCGCGGGGCGAGCGCGAGGTCGAAGACGCCGGCATGGGCCGGGTCGGCCGGGTCGACGGCAAACGTCGCACGCGCCAGGATCCGCTCATAGGGACCCACCTCGCCAAAGGCGTGACCACCTGCAAATTCGCCCCTGTGCAGGGTCTCGAGCGTCACCAAGGTCGTCATCGTTCGAAAGGCTCCACGAAACGGCCGCCGATTGCAGCCACCGAGCGATTATGAGATCATTTGATCAAACGAGCAATCGAAGGCCGAAAGATGAAGTCGATCTACCTGGTCCTGGACATGCAGAACGACCTGGTGCACCCCCAGGGGGTGCAGGGGCCGGCGGGGCTGGGCGAGCAGGTCCGCGCGCGGCGGGTGGTCGAGCACACGGCAGCCGCCATCCGCAAGGCGCGGGCTGCGGGGATGCCCGTGGGCTTCACGCGGCTGGGCTTCTCGGCGGGCTACCCGGAGTGCCCGCGCAACTCGCCGGTGTTCGGCAGCGCGCCGGAAAAAGGCCTGTACCAGCTGGATGCCTGGGGCACCCAGGTGCACGAGGCGCTGGCGCCGCAAGCTGGCGACTTGCAGGTGGTCAAGCACCGGGTGAGCCCCTTCTATGCCACCTCGCTGATGGCCCTGCTGACCGCGCTGCGCATCGAACGCATCTACTGCTCGGGCGTTTCCACGCAGGCCGTGATCCAGTCGGCCGTGCGGGAGGGACACGACCGCGATTTCGCGATGGTGGTGCTGGAGGACGGCTGCGCCGCCCACAGCGCCCAGGAGCATGCGAACTCCCTCGCCAGCATCGCCCGCCTGTGCGAGGTGACGACGAGCGACGCCGTCACGTTCGCCTGACGGGGGGACAAAAAAACGCGCCCCGCAGGGCGCGTCCTTCACCGGGTCTCGACGGCTCAGCGGGCGGTCACGACGCGGACCATCTCCAGGCACTTGTTGGAGTAGCCCCACTCGTTGTCGTA
>JACCDW011968838.1_pt1 | contig 19845 bp, 36 predicted proteins | sample 7449781 | NCBI WGS metagenome assembly JACCDW01 (sample SAMN15323449, study PRJNA562643) | freshwater metagenome | isolation source: river surface water | place: USA:Blue River Watershed | collected 2017-08-18
CAAGAATAGTCTGAGACTTTTCAACTTCTTCGTTTTCAACAACGACACGTGGACGATTTGCACTTAGATATGCAAATTGCTTACTTAGTGCCTGCTCCATGAAAACTAGTTTCATGTACGCAGAATTGTTTTGATTTTGGTAGTAACTATCTGATGTTTTTGATTCGCTCATTAAGCGGCGAACTTTGTTGAGCATAGTACTTACTTGTGAATAAGACATTTTGCTCACATCAATGGATCTACCATAGTGCTCTTTCAATGCTGTCTGAGCAACTTCTACTGGTTTTTTGTCAAAATCTTTTAATTTCATGTTATGGGTCCCAAGACTAATATATATTATTTATCATTTTAGGCTTCAATATTCGGTTTTTAAATTGAACTTTTGTTGCTGCCAAAAATTAGATTCCGCTATGTAATCTTCTAATTCACCGAACATTTGGCTTCTTTTAAGTTTTTCTTCGTTTAGTTTTGCTAGAAAAATCAATTTTTCTCCAGTGCTTTTAGCACTTTTGAATAATCTTTTATGCACGGTCATTTGTGCTTCTTCGTTTGATATATTGTTATCCAGAGCAATTATTCTGTTTGCTGAGACATATCTGCCACGTAAATCACAAATACACCAACAAACTGCATTCCTCATACTAAAAAAAGAATGCACTACATCCCCGTTCAATAATATCACTTCAACGTTTGTTTTGGACTTTTTATTTATAAAGTACTTACCAAACACAGAATAGTAATTTTTTGAAAGTTCAAATATAGAAATAGACTGAATGTCCTTCATTTCCCTATAGGAAATTATTCTATTAAGTTTTCTTTCAATGTCTGTTTCAGTTATCATTGTTTAACACCTTAAAATATATATTTCTTAGTTCATCAGTGGAATCTAAAAAAGCGGGTAATTTTTCCCATGCTGTATGTGTCTTAATCATAGGGACTTGGTCACAATCAGTGTATAAATATCCCAATTCATTTACACCGTCATAGAAAACGCTTGGATGTTGTATTTCAAAGTCAAACGTCCAGCAATTATGTTCTTCTTCATCTTCTTCAAACAAAAACCCAAAATTATCAAACTCAGCGAATTTAATTTTTAGTAGCTTTGGTTTTTCCATGACTTCGGGCTGTGAACGCAACGATACTGCTTGTAATATCGTATCAAAGTTACATTGGGTGTTTCTCTTGTGTAGCCACTCATTTACATCATCCTCGGGCCCGGGACGATTTCGGTTGATAACACCGGTTTGTGTTATATCAAAAAGGGTGTAGCAACGTACTGTAAAACTCATATCTATATTTAGAGGCAAAAAAAATCCGAGAATAAATCTCGGATTTCTTTATTGTTAAACAACTGATTAGCTTGCGCTTGTAGCTGTAGAAGCTAGACGGAAACCAACGTTAGTTACTGTTGCGCCACTTAGGTCGTAACCGTTAACTGTACCTAGAGCACGAATTTGTGTCTGTAGGTTAGCTGCTGTGTATGCGCCAACTGGGTATACAGCAACAGACATGTTTGTAACGTTAGCTGTAGCTGATACAGAGTACATCATAACTGTAGCTAATTGTTCGATAGACTGTAGAACTGCGCTAACTGCACCGTCAACACCTAATTGTGCTGTAGGAGCTGCGCCTAAGTCGAAACCGAAGAAGTCCATTGCTGGACCGATAAAGTTTGTAGTTGTACCGTTTGCTGATGTTGAGCTAGATACTGGACCGTTTTGTGTGTCGATTGCAAATACTGGTTGTGCATCACCATTTACACGTGTAAATCCTGCCATGATAATTTTCCTTTAAAATGTTTGAATCATATAGATTCATACATTTATTTATGCCTGGCACAAAAAAATACTGGTTTTGGCTCAACGGCCGGCGAGATTTTGGCGTGAAAAGCCCATTCTATCTACGAATTTTAAGCCGTTAGCAACGAAACCCTCTTGAGTTTGTGTGCCGTCTTGTAGATATCCTAACACAGGACTAGCTTCTGCCGCAGTGTTTAATTGACGTACAACGTCCATCTTTAGTTTGTAGATTTCAGCCCAAATAGTAAATGCACCGATCAACCCGTCACGATTATTCTGGAAATGTTCTAATATCTTCTGTTTCATCTTGTCAGTCATGGGTCTAGATTCAACGAATTGCATAAATCCATCTACTAGATTATTCAAGTCACCTGAAACAATCTTCTTGTTCACATAGACTGTAAACAATGTGTTGAATGTGTTTCTTGCTTGAGGTGCATTGTTCATCATTTGATCCACAGCAGGACCATATTTGCTAACTGCGGCTTGTGCATTCTTTACTAACTGAGCATTCAATTTTAGTTTGGGAGTAATAGGCATCTTGCTAGGAACAATCGCAACATCGCTATTATTCTTTAGTTTTCCTATAGTTCCGTTTAGTGTTTCTGCTTGGTCAGTAGATATTGCACCTGCGGGGATGAACTGGTGTACTGCTATTCCTGCATTTTCTCCGCCCATTAGTTGGCCTACTTCACTATCAGCATTTACCTTATAAGTAATGCCATTCGGGTTAGCACGGAAAGTATAGTAACCATCCTGCTCTTTCAACGGTTGGGTGAATAATAAATCACCCCAATAATAACCCATAGTTCCTTTACTAGCTTTTGCTAGACCAGGCCATATCTTTGCGATGATTTGATGTAGACTGGCTCTATCACCTCCGCGGGCTTGGTCATATTGAACAAACTGTTCCGGGCTGAACACTTGACGGCCAGTACCGTCTTTTTTGTTAAACATATGCTTGTCCATGATAGAGAACTTTCCATCACGGCCGTGACCAAAAATCAATGCAGGGTATCCGTCCCATTTGATAGTAACTGTTCCGGGATTCTTAACTGTAGCTTGTGTTGCTTGAATTGCTTTACTTGCTCCTTGACTACCACCTAAAAAAATCAAATCCTCAGGATGGTCCAAATGACCTTTATCTTCCATTAAAGATAATTCCTCAATTTTTGATTTTAAATGTGATAGAGCTTCAGATAGGTGCATTTTTACTGTTCTTTTTGATTGACTTAGAAAATCTTGTTTGATCCTTGCTTTTTATAGCACTCAATAGTTTTCTCTCTAAAACCTCAGCCTGTTCAGGTGAATAGTGTTTGTTAATCATTTCTATTAGATTAATTGCACTGGTAATGATATTATGACCTCTGCTTTCAATGATATGTGCAGTGTCACGGTTGTTCCCAATGGCTTCTAATTCTTCTAAAAGACTGCGAGTTTGTTTTTGCATGATATTGTATTTAGCGTAAAACCGTTTTATTTCTTCAAACTATTAAGTAAATTTTTCAGTTTGGTTCCTTGAACATCTACAACAACTTTTTTATTAAGTGGTTCTAGTACTTCCCCAGTTGTCTGGTCTATTATAGGTTCAGTAGATGTTAATGTAGATTGTGTTTTCACTCTGTTCATAATGTCATTGGGACTAGGACTAGGCTTAAATTTAGCTTGTTGTTCGGCATAATCGTCCGGATCAGGATCAGTAATTCTTAGTGTTTCTACGTTGAATTCTAGCTCAATCTTTTGTCCTACACCGGAACTACTACGAGTTTTCATCAATTGAAGTTGATACTGACCTCGCTCACGCATACTACGACTAGTAAAAATACCAAAAACGTTATCCGCTGTGTTAATCTTACTAATACCACCTGAAATGTGACTATGATCGAACTCAATTTCTTCAACTGCGCTACGGTTCAACTGTGAGGCTGTTACCAACAACACGTTTAATTCTTTTGCTAAGTTCCTAACTTCTTCTGCAACGTATTTGTCTTTAACAAACAAGTCACTTGGACTGACTTTTGCACTTACAGGCATCAACAGATCCAAGTAGTCAATACACAAGAAGTCAATCTTCATTCCTGTTTGAATCTGTAATTCCTTACAATACGCACGAATATCATTTACATTACTTTGTGCAGGCATGTACTTAACACGGAACTTACCATACTTCTTACTCATCATTTTAATCTTCATTTCGATATCATCAATCGATTTGAAAATCTCTCTGCTACTTGTCTCAGTAGTCATGGAGTCAATACGCATTGAACACAGACCTTCACTAAGTTCTAATGTAATATAGACCCCGTTCAATCCCATTGCAGTCCAGTTCACTGCTAAATTTTGCATAAACAATGATTTACCAGAACCAGAACCACCCGCAAAAATTTGAAGTTCACCTCTATTGAAACCACCATACAGTTTCTTGTCCATGCTAGGCCAGCCTGTGCTGACTTGTCCATTATTAGATTTCAATGCCATGAGACGGGCTCTAGGATCAGCAAAGTAATCCATACCCATGTCTTTTTGCAAACTGATTTGTACTGCATCTTTGATTAGTTTCTCAACAGGTTCAAACTCACCTTTCTCAAGTAAGTCGGCTGATTTAAGAATCGCACGTTCTAGTTCTTGGCGTTTTGTAAATGCTTCAAATTGTTCCAAGAACCAATCATAGTGTCCTTGATTTAAGTTTTGTACCTGCTCAAGTTTAACTCCTGTAACTGCTTCTACTTGTTCAAACTCAGGTAGAATCTTGTATTCATCGGCATGGTGCTTAATGAATTCAGCTACGGTTCTAATAGATTTGTCAAAGTTAATAGGGTTGTAAATATTCGTAACACGGGTAAATAACTCCGCGTTGGTTAGCATCATTCTTAAAAAGTAACGTTGTTTTTCTACTGGATAACTATTATCTTCATAGTCCTTTTTCAATTTGTTTCTTCCTTAATTCTATTTTTATTTTACTATTTGTTGCATTCTGTAGTATACTTAATAGGGTTGCCAGTTTGCCATATTTAACTACTGCATCATTTGTATCTTTTATATCGTTGTCCCAATGAGGCAGGCTAACTTGATATCCCAATTCTAATGCTTTGTTACATAATGTTAGTCCGGTCTTATCTTGATCCGGTACTACAATTATAGTTTTATTAAGTGTACTCAATAGTAGAGCCTGCTCATTGCTGATTTCCTCATGCATAATTGCAACACCATCGATGGCAAGTGCATCGAATATACCTTCAGTGACGATACAAACAGACGATTCTGGTTTCTGCATGTCAATATTAAACAAATAGCCGGGCTGCTGTTCATTTAAATATTTTGGAATTCTATCATCTAAGAATCTACTGGTGTGCCCTACTATTTTATTTTTGTAGGTATAAGGTATGATAACTCTATTGCCCATACGACCAGGTTGTTCTGGTGTAACTAAGAAGGGGTATTCGTCTATACTTATAGCTCTACTCTCTACATAATCAACGAATACTTTATGATCTGGGTTATTTTTATCTAGTAGTTGACCTTCGGGTAATTTGTGATCTTTGAATTTTATTTTGACTTTTGGCTTGGGCTTTGAAAAGTCTATCATGTCTTTTTGTTGTAGACTTTCAAGACTCCATCGTTGTATTTCTATATCATCAATACCGCACCATTTTAATAACTGTCGTGTTTTATTAGCAATGCTACGACCTAATGTGAAGTTGCATTTGTATCCACAATTAAAACAGTGATATGCCCAGTTATTTCCATCAAATCGTATGCCACCACGCCCTCTACGGTCGGCTTTGTGCCCGAAATGGGTACAGCAAATAGCGTTGAAACTAGTCCAACCACTACTTGTGTTTTTCTTTTTGCCTGGAATTATTGACAGAATATCAAACATCTGTTTAGTGTAACATAAATTAGTTACACAATCAAGTTTTATCTAGCCAATATGTTAGTGACTACGCCCGCATTGCTTACGAATGCTACACGTATATATGGGTGGAACCCTGTTACGTTGTAATGAAATGTTTCGGTAGTATCGGTGTAATTAAACAATGGACTTACGGGATACCAGTCACTGTTTACATTTGTTGATCCTTCTACCATGACATTACCATAGAATCCTTCATAGGTTGCTTGTATAGTCAGTGACGGATTATCTGAAGTGGTATATGCGCTTGTATAATATACTGCCGAATTAGGATCTGGAACATAATAATTGTTAGGTATCCATCCAGTGTTTGCGAACCCTTGTCCAGAAGGAATTGTTAATTCTGTACTAGGAACAAAGCTAGGCAATATACTATTCACAATATTCATATCACCACGACCGCCTGCATTTTGGTCTACGAAAACTGGATAATCAAAAGCATTGACTGGGATTTCTAATGTGTAATAGCATTTTTGTGCGTCAATTTCTTCTAGTTCACCTGAGTCTAAATTTAGTGCTGCGATACCTGTTAGTCCTAACTGTATTGTAAGTGCTTTTTTGATTAGTACTGTTGTACCGGTTGCGTCTAAAATTCTACAGGTAATTTCTTTACCAGTGATATCTACGGGTTTCTGTTCTTGATTTAAGAACTGAAATTGAATTTGGTTGTCTACACCCTTGTGTAGAGTTAATGGTTTGGCATACTGAGGCATATAGCTCCTTGGAGAGTTCCCTGATAGTAGGACAACAATTTGTCGCTGTGTATAAACAAAAACTTGAGTTGAATACATGATTAGATATTTATCAAAATATATTATCCGTTTGCCCAATGATAAATATTTCGGTCGTACAAATAACAATGATACAAAACGAGTTTTTTAAGAAATTAAGTGAAAATCACCCTTTCATAACGATATGTTCGCATTCTAACCAAGATTATGTTGGTATCGTTCAGAACAGGGATGATGTTGTCACCACAATATATGATTACGGGGCTATTGTGGACCCTATAATTAAAGAAAAATTCCTAGAATTAGGAGATGTTTGGTGGTGGGAAAGCAATAGACTTATACCCATAAACCTATTCCTGAAGGACGAATGGGCTATGTTTAAGCCCTATTTGCGTACTTTTAACAATAAAAGTCTAACTATTATTCACGGTCCTATATGCAGTATCAGTGAATTAAATAAACGCAGGACCAAACGCCGTAGTATCACATTGGTCAAGAGGATGCCGTAAGTAGGTTCATGTGAACTACTACTAATTGTGCGTAAGCAACAGCGTGACTACGCTTGAAACTGTACCCGTCACTGCCCTTATCCCAAATAGTCTTTGCGACCTCTTTCCAGGGCAACCCAATCAAGTGCTTTTTAGCTGGGCGAATAGCAGCTAAGAACATTGCTAGTCGTGGGATACTATCAATAGGTTCTGGCATCTTTTGTATAGAATTATAATGATTAGCCAAGTGAATTAATTTCTCAACAAATACCCTGTCATTTAATTTAGACCAATCAGGTTCTCGCATTAATTCTATTAAATGGCGCTCGTCTTTAACCTGTTCATAAACATGAACATTCAACAAGTCTAGTTTAAAATAACCACGTTTTTCAGCCTCTGTGTAATCAATACTAGCCATGTCATTGACTGGATCATACGGAATGTCCGTAACATAAACACCCGTGTTATGTTTACGCATGGGTTTAACATTACGCATCGCCGCTGAGGTATGTGGGATTAATTTCAGTAAATCATCTCTCGAACCAAAATCTATATCAATGTCACTATCTATTTTCATTTTTTATTCCTTGATTTACAATTATCGCCGTGCCATCTAATGTAATTACCCTTACCTGCAATAGCTTTATTACAATGTGGGCAAATTATATCAATCTCTTTAATGCTCTTGTTGCCAGGAGGCTTACCTAATCTTGCATTACGCACAGCTTCCTTAACATAGTCAGGTCTAGGTATTCCCCTATTCCATGGTTCTTTGCCTTTATTGGCTGCACTGACAGCATCTTTTACTTCTTGTGTTTGCGGGACACCTTTATTCCATGGCACCCTTCCCTTATTGATTCTAGATGAGGTTTTTCCCACTAACTTTCTCGCCTGTTCATAAAATCTACTAGTTGGTTTATAACGCTGATTGTCTTTGCCTTCTACTAAAATCATGTTAAAGGCATAATACATCTTATATTTCTCGTCACCGTCAAACATTTTAGTAAGCAAGAGATGCGCTATGAAATGCTCTCTGGGTGTAAGTGCCACTAGGTTATTTTTAAGATTAGAGCCACCTAAACTTCTAGGGATTATGTGATGTCGCTCAGTATATTCGCTAGTGACTCTATTTGTTCTAGAGGTTATAAGTTTCCAATAATGTTGCGTGTATTTGTTATCAATAGGACTCATAGTGTTTCTCCTATTGTATTTATCACCTAAGTCAATATCAAGTGATTTTACCGAGGTAATACCAATCCTGCTTTTATTAACTTTTGATATGCTTGTTGTACAACAATAGCCTGTCGTTCAGCATCTTCTACTGCTTTGTGACTTGTAACATGTCCGCCGTCTTTGAGTTTGACACCTGCAATTTCATACAACGTTCTAGTGTCACGTACTGTCCAGAAGGGCCAGGGGATAGGGTTGGGGTAGTCTGTAAGAGTTTGTCGCATTGCTGTTTCTGCCACGACAATATCAAATGATGCACCATTAGACCACACAGCGCGGCGATTCCAACAGAACTTGTAAAGCGCCTCCATACAATCTCTAAGGGGAATTCTTCCAGAATCTCCGAGAGCTTCTTCAAGTGCTGCCGGACTTTGCTCACTCCACCATCGTAATGTATCTTCATTTATAATCCTATTGTGTATCTCTGTTTGGTCTTCTACTGTTGGGCGTAATTCTAAACGCTCAACAACTCCGTGACCTTTGGGGTCGAAACGCACAACACCAATGGTTAAGATGACACAATAAGGACTTGTGTCAAGCGTTTCCATATCAATCATTATATCCGCTGCCATATTTATTCCATTAGTTTATAGTGTATGTATATCTTTTCATTCATACATATACCGTTATATGTTTTCCACCAACTGTCGCTGTATTTCAATTTACCATAATGATCTTCAAGCCATTTTTCAGTTTCGTTGCGACCCATTGGAAATTTAGTTATCTCATAGAATACACGATCTTCCCATGATCCGTCAAGTGGAACGGTCTTTTTGAATTTACGAAAATAAATTGGGTTATCTTCTACATCATTGTAGGAGACAAACATTCCATTTATTCCTTGAGCAAGTGCCATATATACTTTCCTTCTAACCAATTGTAGAATTTTTCTGCGTCTGTTCTATCCCTATACGCAATCCCTTTTATGGTATACATGTCTTGTAAATAAGTCACATAATCATTTTCGGTCAAGCTAAGAAATGAATTGATCCACATAATATCATATTCGCTGTTGTTGAGTTCCAAGACAAAACCCACTTCAACTGCCTTAGATTGATTGAATGCTGCCTCAATTAATTTTAATTTAGTAACTTTTTCTCTAACATCAGTGAGTGTAGGCCAAGTTACAGTTACAAACTTGTCATACTGTGTAATTTTGAATGGGTGGTCTGTCATTGGTATTTCAATAAAAATATAAGGTACTTCTTTTCATCCATTATTCTGTAACCATCAGTGATGTTACCATCAACTATGTTCATCTTGATGCCATAGTTGGCTTCAATGTAATCTTCAAAGTCATACGCATCAAATTGTCCATCTAATTGAGCTACATCTTCCAGGTACTCTTTACGAATCTGTTTCAATGCCGCCCAATAGTCCCAGCGTTTTTTACGAAATTCCATTTCTGGACCATCGTCATCATAATCTTGAAAGTCTTTAGATATGTTCATTCTGGAAACATCAGTGTGAAATATGTAGCATAGCGTTCATCTTCAAGTGTAAGGACCCACTCTCTGCTGACCATACCCGGAGCCCATTGATACTTAGCGATCCAACCCTGTCCACCTATGCTGTTGTGGATAAAATGCATTCTAGGTCCGATATTCTTTGCGAGCCATTGTTCTTGTTCAGGTTTCAGGCCGTTCTTAAGGATTATGCTTATTGTCATAAACTAGTAAATCAAATGCGGTAGCATATTGAGTTTCTGGTTCCATATGATATCCCGAGCCCCATATAACCCAAACTTTACGTTTATATGCTTTCTGCCAGAAAATGCGTTTACCTGTTACAGTCTTTCGTGGGAATATTGCAAAGAACTCATGCCATGGGTAGCAGTCTGCTCCGTTTTCGATGATTGTGTATTTCATTTTCATTGACGCATAACGATCCAAATTGTATCCTATGCTTCTATTCCATTTTATAGCCATTTAAGTATGAACCATTCGGCATCTTGCTTCTTCTCAAAAACAAATGTTCTGCCCAATTTTGCGTGTTTTCCGGTACAATTTTCTTCTACCCATTCTTCAATATCAATTGATTCGTGTCTGTCTTTTAATCTCTCTAATTCAACTTTAGTCCAACCTTGCCATACTAACATGTCTAACATAATACTCTCGTCAATCTCTTTTTTTATTTCATCTGCTAATATGTCAGCATATTGGTCTTCCAAACAATCACTCGATGTTATTGATACAGTAGACTGAACCATGTTGCTATTTCTTCTTTGTAAAATGTGAATACTACGCATCTATTATATACGGCGTTCCCCGAGAAGTCATCAAATTTGGGTGGATGGTAAGTAAAGTCAAAGTCAACACCTTGAACATAACCCTTTTGTTTGAGTTCATTTACAATGACCAAAAACTCAATAGGTAGTTTGTCAATCATTTTGACTTCAATCAAGTCTATATTCTTTCATAGTGATATCTTCGTACTCACCTGCGAATGCGATCTTGAATATTTTGGCTGCTTCACTGTGTTCAATCTGTATTACATCATAATCTCTTTGTCGTCCTGCACTGTTATAAACAGCAGCCCATTCTACATACCACCGACTAAAAGGACCTTTACTAGGATATTTTTTAGCCCATTCATACATTTCAGTCGTGCATTTTTTTACTTTAAATTGATGCACAAAGCTAGGGTTGCTTGCACCGCCACCACCATAAAATATTTCCATTATGACCACCTCAATAAAAACCACTCAAGGTCTTCCTGCCGACTAAAATATACTTCACCGTACCGAATACTATCTTTCCAACGAATTTGATGCGTAAGATGATTCATACCTGGCGCACCATAAGTTTTATAGCACCATTTGGTAATCTCAGAACGATTTTCTTTGGGTGTTAAAAACGCGGCAACCCTCCATTCATCAGCGCCTCTCCAATCTTTCATTTGTATGTATGTATGAATGAACATTATGACCACCTCAATACGAACCACTCGTAATCTTCTTTGCGTTTGAAATAGAAGTCACCGCCGATGTTCCTCCAGTTTCTGCTTTTGAAATTATCATAACAGAATCGTTCAGCAGGAAGTACATCACGCCAAGAAGTAATAAAAATCTGATAGGGCCAATAAGTTTTACTGGGCTTATTAATTTCCCTTAGCTTGGCCAGAATTTGACTATCGATAAGATTATGAACAGAAATGTTATTCATCGGTTCAGTATCGCCCACATGTCAAGTTTTTGCTTCATTTCGTCACGCTCTTTTTGTGCTTCGTACCGTCGGCGTTCTTCTCGTTCTCTCATATATTTTTCTGTAGTGATTCCTTGTCGCAATTGTTCAATCAACTCACTGACTTTCATAGGCTTCATGCTTTCAATTTCATCCAATGCGTCATGTAGTTGTTCTTGTAAATAACGAACTTCTTCTTCAAGGTGAGTGATGTATTGACCAGGAAGATAATCATTACAAGTATCTTTATCTCTAAAGGTACAAAACTCCGGGTCCATACCCGCCCGTTCAAGGTCATCTAATATAGCACCGGGGTGACGATCCATGTATGTGGCAAGCCTGACTCTAACGGGGTCGGTGTCAAACTTGATAGTGTAATCAATTAATTCGTTATCAGTCATGAATACCTCAATACAAATAATGTGTATAATTGTTCATCGTGCCACTTTACATTCAACATATAATATTTGTTTTTGCTTTTTGCTAGTGTGGCATGATACTCTTTTAATTTTTCTTCTATTACATCATCACCGTCATGTGCTAAGATAAAGTTGTTAAAATATCCTCGTTGGTCTCTACGATATTGTTTCTTAATCATGACCACCTCAATATAAACCAAGCATAATCTTTTTCATCACGGAAGTGTATCTTCTCGCTGTATTTGTTATACCAACGGCTCCATGCATCTGGGTTTTCAGGATGTGGTCCAAATTGTTGCTTGCACCATTCAAGCACTTCGGCTTGACGTACCCAGTCAAAATCTGCTACATACCAATCACGACTGAATTTGTATTTTGGTTCTGGCTTCATAGGTAAAATAATTTCTTTGCAAAGATTGTTGTTGAACCATTGATTAAGCGTACTCTTACCAGACTGCCTGCCAGCAGAGATAATCATCATTTCACCTGCACGAAATCCTCTACTCAACTGTTGAAACAGTTTTTGTTGATAGTCGTGTAACTGGTATGTCATTTCACCAACTCTTTAATCATGTTGTACTGGTCGATTGCTTCCTGAACTTTCTTCCATGCATCGTCTAGTGCTACATTGTGTTCTTCTTTTAGTTTATGTAATTGAATGCTAGACGAGTCTTGGTCAGTCCAATCGTCAGGGGTAGCGTCAGTCCAATAGTAAACGATAGCATAGTGGCCACCGGATTCATAATCACGCCATTGGTCCTTTCTCTTATCGTAGTATACATAACCCCAATCACTATCGTCATCAGCCTTGCCAGCAATGCCCCAACCACGATAACTCAGATAATAACCTGACTTAGGAGGTTGCTGTAATTCTGTTCGATACCAAACGCTTACTCTCATAACCACCTCAACGAAAATATTGTAGCGTGTTTTGGATCGCGGAAATAAAATCTAGCAATGCCGTTTGGAAGAGAAGTCTTGTACCAAATGATTTCGCTTATATGAAGTTCACCGTTCTCACCTTTGGCTCTACCGATAAATTCTCGTGTCCACTTAGTTGCTTCTATTCTGCGTTCTTCTGGAATATCAATCTTTATGAATTTCATGCCCACCTCAACATTGCCAAAATATAATCTCGCTCGTACCTAAATTTAATTTTGATTCCAACAGACGTTTGGAACCACCTACAATGCCTTTCTGGTTTGTCTATAGTATTATATAGCCATTCTAGTATTTCCCGATAGCGTTTTGGTTGACCGTTCAAATTCAATTCAATTTCATGCCAACCGGGTTTGGTATCATGCCAAGTAGGGCCATCAAAATGTAATCTTCTCATACCCATCTTAGAGTAAAAAGTACTGCATCTTCATGGTTAGCGAATGAGTAGATTAGGTCGTATTTATATGGGCTATCGTCAGCGAACCAACAATCCCATTTGCCACCTCTGTATCCAAAATGTTTTTCACACCACATATCAATATGATCGGTGTCAGTCGTGGCACATTTTAAATATACTTTGTTGGGATAGTCTAACGCTCTTATGTCCATTTTAGTAAGAAGAAAGTTAGGTCTTCATCTTTGCATAGAAAGATTTCACCCTTTTCTTTTATATCATCAAGCCAGCGTGTTTCACCCAAATCTTCACGATATCCAGGTTTTCCGAAATTTTCAAAACACCATTTCTGAATTTCGTCCCCGTCTACTTCCCCTCGACCCTTCCAAGAGACAGTATGAACATTTCGGGAACTTCCATAATACTTTTCAGTTTTATATGTGAAGCTGCCTTGTTCCATTATAACCACCTTAATTTATACATCATATATGCTTTATCGGTACACCAAATACAAGGGCTAGAATTTGTAAATCCTTGCAATCGGTGTCTACCGTTCGCCCATTGATGACTATGTTTCAATTGTACAGGTTCTAATACTTCACCTTCCCATTCTTGAGCATCACCGAACGTATCATGAAACCAAGCAATCAATTCCATAGTGTTTGGTTTATGATAGTTAATAAAAATTCTTCTTAGGGCCATCGCAATAAAAAATGTGTGAAATCTTGTTCCCGCTTGAATGCAAAGTATATTATATCATATCCTCCAATATCGTTAAACTCCATTTTTCCCGTAAATTGGTTCTCCCAAACCCTATGATAGTCACAACGAAAGTTCCACTTTATCTTATCGTGGCACCAGTCGTTCATTTCTTCATACCCAAAACGCTGACTGCCGGGCCCGTAATCAGCTATCAAGTCATATGCATAATGGGTTGGGTTTTCGCAACCATATATATACGGGTAATCAATGTAAAAATCTTCTACACATTGGGCATATCGTTGCACCCCGGGATCACGGTTATGCTTATAGGCTCGCCATGTCTCATATCCACTTTTTTTGAGTTTACGTTCGGCTTTAATCTTTCGACCAAGTGCCTGCGGGCGGCGTATAAGTTTCTTCAATGAGTTTAGGTATGTGCCACGGATTTGTTGTTTCCCAAACAAGGAAGAAATAAGTGTAATCAGATTCATTTTCAAACCAAACTTTAAATCGATATGCTAGAGTCTTATGTTTAAATGGTATATTGAGTGCGGTTATTTTTTTCAGTATAGAATATCTAGTCATACCTGCTGCCATGCCCGCTGAGCCGGTTGGCAATGTAAACTCTAAACACTTATCCACAAGTCAACTCAAACAACATTGCATCTTTTTCTTCCAAGAACCAAAACTCAATATAATCATTAGTAAACCTACATGAGTATTTGTTTCCCGGTAGTCCGAACATTTCAATTGCTTTAGCACAAATATCGTTCCAAGTATCTTGACCACGCATAGTATCTTGTATCAAGTTAAAAGGTATTTGTACCCTATAATCATGATCCACATCAATACCCCCCAAGTAATAGGACCTCTTTAACTGTTCTGACATTTTCAGGCTCTCTGTGAAATTTTAATGCCCACTGTTCGGGGTCAATATATTCAATGACCATTTTGACTTGAGTGGGGTCTAGTTTTTCCATGAATTCTACACCACTGCGACTTTGAAATAACATCCATGGACTTATTTTTCCTGTAGTGATAGCGTGACATATTTTATGAGAGTTACCATAGCGCAAATAATCTTTGCCCTGAATATTTTCTTTTTCTGCAAGTTCAAGTGTTGTTTCAACACTACGATGTATTGCATCTAATGGATCTTCGGTTTTAAGATACTCAATCAAATACTTTGTGTAATTAGAATCCTGAGTCCAAACATCAATTCTTATTTGATTTTTCACTAACCAATCAGCGAATCTGCTAATGTTCAGTGCATTAATATCAACACAGTAATTACCAAACTTTACGAATGCAGTATAATATGCCGATTTTATGAAATCTTCATATGTCTTTTTCTTTTTGCTTGTTGTATTCTTTTTATAAAATTCTAGCCATGCTTGAAAGGCAATTCGATTTCCTTGTAGGTCTTTATTGAGCCAACGGCGTTTGCTCTCACACATATGAGACATTAATGTGGATTCACGAACAAATACACTGTTGCAAAATTCGCAACGATGTTTTTGTTTACTTGTTTCCTCTATCTCTTTCGTATTGCTCAATTTCTTCATCTGTAACTGTCTGGCTTAATACTTCGATATCACACAATTTCATTGTCGGGTATACACTCGCTAGATAGAATTTTTTCTTTTGTTCATCTACAAATGCTTTGGCAACTTCTGTGATATCAGTTTCATTTGCTTTGGGATAGATTTTCTTGTAATATTCTTTTACGTCTTTAAGTTGTGCTTGTTCTTTTAACAGACTAACCTTTTCTTTAATCTGAGGAATCCAAGGATGAAATTGTTTTCCCAAGCCCGGGCTTGCCGCGCATAACATCAACCATTGTAACTTGGGATGTTTTTGCACAAACTCATTAAAAATATATTTGTTAGCATTATAGTTAGTACTCATCGCATAATACCCTGCAATGTCTCCTGAACCCTTAAGATAACTTAAATATCTCACTAACATGAAGGGTGTAAATTTCTTTTGTTGTTCAGGGCTTAGTCTATCATAATACCCATAGTCTTTGTTATCTAAAGCCAACAGTGCATCAAACAAGGGAAAGTCTTGTTTTTCAAGTTGTTCATCTTTTGGTACTTGTGCTTTTTTAGTTGCCATTAAAATGCCTGACTATAATCTACAATCTCACAGTTTCTGCTAATCTCTTTAACAAAGTAGATGCATCTGGGTTTCTCTCCGTCATCAATTGGAACACATAAAAATTGTCCATTACGCAATCTAGGTGCATACCAAGTTACGTCATGGTAAATATCTACGATTTCAATAGGCAAGAAACTAGGACTAAAACTACTCAGTGGATTAAATTCAAAAGCATTGAAACCTCTGTCATTAATACTTGTCAGTGGTAATGTTTCCAAATCTCCGTGTTCTTGTTCTCCAATCAATATTTGCCAATCGATTGGCATCTTGATTGTACTATTTCCTATTCGAAGGACCAGTGCTGGACTGTTAAAACTTTCTAGGAAAATTAATGGGATATAATGATAATCTACGTTTTGTGGATTTGAATTGTCTAATATCGCAAACCTGAGATCATCGATCTCCTCAGGTAAATTTTCTAAGTTATATGGTTCATTATCTAATGTTAGTATACGCATGATTATATTTTAACATTTCCTCACTTGTATGTCAACTTTTCAAGATCAAATGGGTAATTTGCTTCTTTGTAGAATGCTTTTCTTTGGGTCAAGTGTCTTTTCGCAAACTTGCAGTTGCTTGTAATGTCCCAGATTTGGACGAAGTCCTTGTCTTCGGCTTTACGGATTCCTCGACCGATGGACTGTATGACTCTAACAAACGACTTACCTGGTTCCAATAACACGAGGTTAAATATGCGGGGTATGTTAATGCCCACAGCGGCAACCCCATAAGTTGCGATGATGATTTTGTTATCTCTTGTAGCGACCTCGTCATAGTTTTCCCTTCGTTCTGTCAAATTAGTTTCTCCCGATACAAATGCAACATCGGGAGCGTCTTTCAATAGACTGAATAAATCACTCAATCTACGTTGTAATTCTTTACCTGCATTAATTCTATCAACAAGAATCAATGTATTACCTGTGTCCTTAATCTTATTAATCAGTTCTGCAATCGCATCTAGGCGTTTATTATCTTCAGTGAGATATTTTAATTCACTTTGGTAGTTAGTGAATTCTACATCGTCTTTTAATTGTACAATATTCACGTGACACTGTGCAAGTACCCCTCGTTCTTGCAATTCGCTTGCAGCGAGTTTACCTATAACAGGGCCTATACTTATAAACAATGCTTGTGCCTCATACTTTGCTTTTGGGATAGTACCTGTTAATCCCCAACGAATAGGAATATGTGCGAATACACTTGTCATCAGTGTTTTTAATGCATCTGCTTTTGCCATGTGAACTTCATCAACCATGACACAAACGACACCTTCGATAAAGTCCATGATTGATATCTCGGCTTCACCCGACTTAGTTTTCTTCATCATGTTGTTCAATGATTGCCAAGTGCAGATAGTATGAGTGCGTCCGATTTCTTTACGGTCACCAAAATATACACCAACGTCCAAGCCCAAGTTAATATAATCAGCTTCCGTCTGTCTGACGAGGTCCTTATTAGGGACAATAACGATACTTCTTCCATATGGTTCTACACTTAAACTTAATGCCGCTGTTGTGACAGTTTTACCTGCACCAGTTGCAATTTCTTGAATACACTGTGGGTTCTCTAGGAATCTATTGATAATATCAATTTGATAATCACGCAGTACAACAGGCTGTCCCGCTAAGGGATGCTTCGCGGGCCATACTTTATGTTTGAATGTCTCCTCGGACACTTTGTTGAAATTGAAAGTCGTTGTGTATTCACGCAGGTCTTCAAGTTGAATGTCATATCCTGCTTGGTCTAACAAAGGAAGAATCTCTGGTAGTAAATTGATATAGGTACTACCCCCTAATGCAAAATAGCTGACCTTACCATTCCAACGTCCTAGTCTAACAGCAGGCAAATATCTTGCACCCGGAATCTCATACTCAAACATTTTCATCAATGTTTTGCGATCACCGAGTTCCAATCCTTCAAGTTTTACATTAACTTCGTCTTTGATTATTAGTTTACATTCTTTCATTTAGGTCCTAAATTAATTGGTTCTGAGTTGACTATCTTGATTATTTTGAACATCTTTATTGGTTTGAACTCAAACAAGTTAACACCACCTCGCATCGAAATAGATACTGGGTTCTGATAGTCTCCCAGTAATTTTGTAGTTTTACATAATTTCATTTTACCTAGATAGGGATCAATATCTAGTTTAGAATTAAACAGTAGATTTCTAGTCTCATTTATTGCATCACATCCCAATTCTTCAAGCCAAGAAAATATTTTTTTAATATCTCTTACCTCAATGATGGGTTGAAATGAAGATGCAAAATTAACTTTTTCAGGATCTTGACCCTTACTTAAATGATCCTTTGCAGACTGGTCTATGGTTACTCCATATTTAACTAACTGTGCAATTGACTGTAAATTGTCAGACAGTTCAATGTGTTTTGTTGCCTCATGTACTTGTTCATTGCAGGCAGTAATATAGTAACCTCTGTTATAAACTAGAGTAGGTACCCAATATTTAATCGATTCATATACACTAAGACTGTTGATTATTTGTGTAACAACGTCACAATAGTTAAGTACGGTGAAGTGGTCTGCTGACAGATATATCAAGTCTTTAAGTGTATTTGGACTGTATGTTGCTTCATACTGTCTTAAATCTTTATGCCAAGTTAAATTATATGGTGCTTTTTTTCTAAGAGCAGTAAGAAATTCTTTGTTATATGGAGAGCGAAAAATTATTTTTCCATTTTCTATTTTAATGGTTGCTCCTGTATATTCAGGTAGGCTTGGAACTATTCCAACAGACCATGATAGTTTCAATTCATCCTCAATTTTTATTTTGTGATGAAGAAATTGCCTGTTGTATTTTGATGCAACCTTTTTAAATAGTGTGTCTTGATTTGATGTGATTCTTTTTTGTGTAGTTATATATAATGTAAGGTTGTTCACAAATTGGTCATCATACCTACTCAATCTAATATTGGTAAGCATCCATGAGGCTAATTCATCGAGTGTAGAAAAACGCATTCAGTAATTATATTTACTTGCATGATGAAAGTCAAACATACAGGCAAAAAAAGGGGACCGAAGTCCCCTAAAACTAAAGAAAGGTATTTACCACATCACTCTTGCATTCTCATCCTCAACAGTGTACGGATCCGGACAGATCAAATCTTCTGGGATTTCGGTAATACGAGTTGGTTGACCAGTGCCACCTAGAGTACGCCAGATTTGTTGTCGCTTCTCATTTTCACGATGAACATATTGTTCACGGCGAACAATCTCATGCATGACCGGAAAGTCTGCGGCAAACAGTTTAACATCGTAACTGTAACTGATGTACTTAATACCGTCTTTGTCATGTGTGCTACCACCCCCACCACTACCAGTCTTGATAGTAGTACCTTCAAAGTAACTAGACCCCCAGCCATCGTGTAGGTATTCTTTACCCCCGCGCTTATACATTGGAGTACGAACCTTGATAATGATACGACCAACCCAACCGGGGTAGCCAGTGGGCTTACCGATGTTGTACTTAGAACGGGTATCAAAGTTTTGAACACCGCCGCGAGGGCAACTATGACTGTTGGAAATTTTTTCTCCCCAACGCATATCAAGTAGACCTACATCCACAAATTCATGGAACTCAGGCGCACCTTTTCTATTCCACTTCCAGTGTTCATGGTTAGCACCATTCTGCCAGAACATTTTCCAGTTGTCTTTGATAAACTGATTCAGTTCATCGATGGATTTGACTTGACCCATTTGATACATAAATGTGTCAAATTCTTGTTCCAGCTTTTTTCTTTTTTGTTCTTGCCTACGTGCGGCGGCAAGTTTACGCAGATGTGCTTGGTACTTCTTTTTATCTTCAAAGATTTTACCGTCTGCATCACTTTTGTATGCTTGAATAATACTCATTTGTAATCTTTCTTCAAC
>JACCDW010579778.1_pt1 | contig 19843 bp, 21 predicted proteins | sample 7449781 | NCBI WGS metagenome assembly JACCDW01 (sample SAMN15323449, study PRJNA562643) | freshwater metagenome | isolation source: river surface water | place: USA:Blue River Watershed | collected 2017-08-18
CTCCTCGCCACCCTCAAGGACGGCACGCTCGACCCGTCGGTCGGCGTCACCGAGATCCGCAAGGTCGGCACGCAGGTCAAGCAGGGTGAGCCGCTGATCATGATCCATTACAACGACGAGGCCAAGGTCGACGCCGCTCTGCCGTATTTCCGCGACGCCTACCGCCTCGCCCCGAAGCGCCCGAACATGCCCCCGCTCGTCGTCGAGCGCGTGGCCTGAGTCGCCTCGCCGGGGAAAGCCAAGGGCCGCGGAGCGATCCGCGGCCCTTCCGTTTTCAGCCTTCGCCGACGGGGGTGCCGTCGGAGGTCAGGATGAGGATGAGCTTCTGGCCGTCCTTGCCGGTGAGCTCGACGTCCACCTGCAGGGCGGTCGGCAGTTGGCGCACGCCGATCGGGCCGGAGACCTGGGCGCAGCCGTGGGTCTGTAGGAACGTGGCGGCCTCGGCGGCGTTCTCAAGCAGGACGAGGCGGCCCAGCGAGGCCTTGCCGTCGGCCTGGCCGACTTCCAGCTTCGCCTTGCGGTCGAGGAACGTGTCGTCCAGCTGAGCCCAGGTCACCACGTCGCCCGCGGTGAAGGCCCTCTGGCCGTTGCATTTCAGTGCGCTGAGCTCCGCCGGCGTGCCCCGTATCGTCACGGCCGCCGGCTGGCAGGCGGTGACGGTGAGGAGGCAGAAGAGCGCGGCGAGCGTTCTCACTTCAGAAGATTCGCTTGAGGAACTGTTCCATCTGGAACCAGGAGTCGCGGTCGGCGTCGGCGTTGTAGGCGGCGCCCTTGGAGTTGTCCGTGCCCGCGGCCTTATGCGTGAAGCTGTGGACGGCGCCGGGATAGCTCACGAGTTTCCAGTCGACGTCATGAGCCTTCATTTCGGCGGTGAAAGCCGCGATGTCCTTGGCGGGCACGAAGGGGTCGTCGGCGCCATGGAGCGCGAGGACCTTGGCCTTGATGTTCTTGCCGTCGGCCGGCGTCGGCGAGTCGAGGCCGCCGTGGAAACTGACGACGCCCTTCACCTTGGCACCGGAGCGGGCGAGTTCGATCACCGTCGTTCCCCCGAAACAGTAGCCGGTCGCTGCGAGCCGGCTGCGGTCGGTCAGCTCGTGCCCGGCCAGCGCCTCAAGGCCGGCGTTGACCCTGCTGCGCAGCAGGGCGCGGTCGGCCTTGTATTTGCCGGCTTCCTTGCCGGCGGCCGGTGGCTGGGGGCGGACGCCTTTGCCGTAGATGTCGGCGACGAGGACGTTGTAGCCGAGGGCGGCGAGCTTGCGGGCGGCCTCTTTCTCGTGATCGCTGACTCCGGTCCACTGGTGCACGATCAGCACGCCGGGCCGCCTGCCTTTCACGGCGTCATCGTGGGCCTGCCAGCCCTCGCACAGGACGTCGCCCGACTTGTACTCCAGGGACCTCTCGACGACGGCCGCGGCAAGCGTGCCGCAGGAGCAGAGAAAGGCGATGAAAGGGACGGGCAGGGCTCTCATGCCGCCAGCCTACGCTCCGGGCTCCGTCGGGCAAGTCCGACGGTCAGGCCAGACCCCGCTTGCTGGCGGCGGCGAACTCCAGAAAGGCCTTCACGATCCGTCCTGAGGCCTCGGGAAGTGTCCGGGCCTTGTCCGTCGCCTGGGTCGTGTTGAGTCCGTCCCGGTAGAAGATGCGGTGGAGGGTCTTCGCGGTCGCGACTTCTTCGTCGGTGAAGCCGGAGCGCTTCAACCCCACCACGTTGATCATCTTCGTCTCGCAGGGGTTGCCGTCGGCGATCACGAACGGCGGCACGTCCTGGACGCATTTCGAGCAGGCGGCCACCATGGCGTGGTCTCCGATGCGGCAGAACTGGTGGATGCCGGCGTTCCAGCCGATGTTGACGTGGTCGCCGACATGAACGTGCCCCGCCACGGCCGAATGGCTCGACATGACCAGATGGCTGCCGATGACGCAGTCATGGGCGATGTGTGAATAGGCGAGGAGCACGTTGTCGTCACCCAGCACGGTCCACTCGCCCTCCTGGGTGCCGAGGTGGACGCTCACGTATTCCCGGAAGACGTTCCTGGCCCCGATGCGCAGGCCCGGGCGGCCCGGACGAGCCTTCAGGTCCTGGGTGCGGCCTCCGATGAGGGCATAGGGATGGATTTCGCAGTCAGGCCCGGTCTCCGTGCGGCCTTCGACCGTGGCGTGGTGCAGGACCTTGGTCCGGTCCCCTAACGTGACGTCGGCGCCGACGAAGGCGTAGGCGCCCACTTCGACGTCCGCGCCCAGCCGGGCGCCCGGCTCGACGATGGCGGTCGGGTGGATGCGGGCGGCCATCCGTTCAGTCCTGGTTGACCGAGTCGGCGATGGTGAAGAGCAGCTCGGCCGAGGAGACCGACTCCCCGTTCACGAAGCACTCACACTCCGCCTGGGCGATGCGGCCGCGCACCTTGGTGAGCTTGGCGCGGATCTCGAGCACGTCGCCCGGCACGACCGCCTTGCGGAACTTCACCTTGTCCGCGCTCATGAAGAAGACGACCTTGGGCGCCTCATCGGCCTTGGCCCGGCGGAGCATGATGAGGCCGGAGGCCTGGGCCATGGCCTCCACCTGGAGGACGCCGGGCATGATGGGCTGTCCCGGGAAGTGACCCTGGAAGTAGGGCTCGTTGATGGTCACGTTCTTGACCGCGACCAGGGAGTCGTCGGTCAGCTCCACCACGCGGTCCACCATCACGAAGGGGTAGCGGTGGGGCAGCGCGTTGAGGATCTGCCGGATGTCCAGGGCGTTGCCCATGGGGGAGACGGGCGCCTCCACCTTGGAGGGCTTGGCCGCAGTTCGGGCCTTGGGGGCCGCCTTGGACTCCTGCCACTGCTGCCGGATGGCCGCGGCGAGACGGGCGTTCAGCGCGTGTCCGGGGCGGACGGCGATGATGTGGGCCTTCACGCGCACGCCCGCCAGCACGATGTCCCCGATGATGTCCAGGATCTTGTGCCGGACGAGCTCGTCGTTGAAGCGCAGCGGCTCCTTGCTGACGATCTTGTCGCCCTTGAGCAGGATGGCGGAGTCGAGCGATCCGCCCTGGATGAGCCCCTTCTTCAGAAGGCTCTCGATGTCCTCGTAGACGGTGAATGTGCGTGCGGGGGCGATCTCGGCCGCGTAAGTTTCGGGGTCGATGTCGATGGTCAGGTGCTGGGTGTGGATTCCCCGGTCGTCGGCGGACGTGCAGGTGATGCGCAGTCCGTCGAACGGCAGCGCGATGATGGAACGGCTGCCTTCGTTGATGGTGATGGGGTGCGTGAGCGAGAAGGCCTCCCGTTCCTCCTCCTGCGTGACGATGCCGCACTGGTGGACGAGCGTGGTGAAGGGGCGCGCGGAGCCGTCCACGATGGGCGGCTCGGAGGCGTCAAGTTCGACGACGGCATTGTCGACCCCCATGCCGCTCAGGGCCGAGAGCACGTGCTCTATGGTGTGCAGCTTCACGGCGTCGGTGGAGACGGTCGTCTTCCGCTCCAGTTCCGTCACCATCTCGGAGACCGGACGCACTTCGGGCCGGCCGATCAGGTCGGTCCTCCGGAACACGATGCCGGTGCCAGGCGCTCCGGGGCGGAGGGTCAAGGTCACGTCCTGCCCGGTATGCAGGGCCTTGCCTTTGACCGAGGCCTCTTTGCCGAGGGTGCGCTGTTTCATGCCTCCCTTAAGTTATTCACAGGCCTATCCCTCTGTAAAGGCATAGTTTGGAGGGGTTTGGGGAGGAATTCACCAAGCCGGGTGCAGGGGCAGGGGCGGACAGTTTTAGGGCTGGGGCCTGGGCTCGGGCCAGGGCCGGTAGATGCATCATGGGGGCCGATGGAAGATGGAGGATGGACGATGGAGGATTGGCCGCCGGCTGAATCCCTGTCCTCCATCGTCCGTCTTTTCATCTGCTCACATCACCTGCCTCTCGCGGTTCTGTCCCTGTCCCTCGCGGCGATGTTTCATCGCGGCGCTCACTTGTTCACACGCCCCGCCGTTCCTTGACAGTGCGAGCGCATGAAAGGAAGGTCGTACGCGTGCTGCTGGTCATCGATAACTACGACTCCTTCACCTACAACCTGGTGCAGTATTTCGGCCAGCTCGGGGTCGACCAGAAGGTCTTCCGCAACGACCAGATCACGGTCGAGCAGGCGTTGGCGATGAACCCCGACCGCGTGATGATCTCGCCCGGACCCTGTTCGCCCACCGAGGCCGGCGTCTCCTGCGACATGATCCGGGCGTTCGCCGGCAGGAAGCCCGTCCTCGGAGTGTGCCTCGGTCACCAGGCCATCGGTCAGGTCTACGGCGGCAAGGTCGTGCGCGCCCCTTCGCTCATGCACGGCAAGACCTCGCCCGTCTTCCACCGCGGCACCGACCTTTTCCGGGACCTGCCCAGTCCTTTCAACGCCACCCGCTACCATTCCCTCGTCGTCGAACGTGAATCTTTCCCGTCCTGCCTCGAAGTGACGGCCTGGACCGAGGACGGACTGGTGATGGGGCTGCGCCATCGCGACCTGCCGGTCTGGGGCGTGCAGTTCCATCCCGAATCCTTCGCGACGGAGCACGGCCTCAAGCTGCTGGGCAACTTCCTCCGGCTCTGACATGCAGTGCCCCCGTTGCCGACATGAGGACACCAAGGTGCTGGAGACGCGCCTCGGCAAGGGAGGCCAGTCGATCCGCCGCCGCCGGGAGTGCCTGGCCTGCGAGCACCGGTTCAGCACGGTGGAGGAGATCCTGCGTGACGGTCTCGTGGTCGTGAAGCGCGACGGCACGCGCGAGGAGTTCGACATCGCCAAGATCGCCGCGGGCATCCGCAAGGCGACCGACAAGCGCCCGGTCGAGGTGGAGCGCATCAACCTGCTCATCTCCGAGGTGGTGGAGGGGCTGCAGGCGCGTTTCGAGGACGAGATCCCCTCCAGCGCCATCGGTGAGGAGATCATGACCCGGCTCCAGTCCGTCGACCAGATCGCCTATGTGCGTTTCGCGAGCGTCTACCGGGAGTTCCGGGACATCGACGAGCTGGCCAAGGCCATCGACCAGCTGCGCAAGGGAGGGAAGGTCAAGTGACCGCGGCCCTGCCCAAGACCGTGCGCCTGCGCACGCTCAACGCGCTCATCGCCTCCATGGTCGGCTCGCCCGCCCAGCTGCGCCATGACGTGGACGCAGTGCTGCGGGTCTTCGAGAGCGACGACACCACCGACCCCGGGCTGGACTCCCGTGGCCTGGCGGCCGCGGTGGGGCAGATTTTCAAGCTGCTGTCTCCCGACGTCCCGGCGCCGGCCGTCGCGGTGCTCGACCACCGGCATGAGCCCTTCGACGCGCTCTGGGCCGATGAGCGCGTGTCGGAGGCGCTGGCGGCCTCCGGAGACTCTTCCGACGTGCTCTTCTGGACGGTCGGCCTGCAGGAGCAGTATCTCTCCGGCCCCCGCGGCCGTTCCGCCAGGCAGCGCGCCGCCTATGAGGAGGCGGTGGGCTGCATCGAGGCGCTGGTGGCGCGCAAGGCCGGACGGCGCCGCGTCACGGTGGTCGTGCTATAATCGCGCCATGTCAGCCCCGAAGACGCTTTTCCAGAAAATCGCCGACCGTGAGATTCCGGCGAAGCTGATCCATGAGGACGAGGTCTGCGTGGCCTTCCACGACATCGCCCCGCAGGCGCCGGTCCACGTCCTCATCGTGCCTCGCAAGGCCATTCCGCGGGTCGCCGAGGCCTCCGCCGCCGACCGTGAGACGCTCGGCCACCTTCTGCTGGTCGCGGGCCGTCTGGCCGCGTCGCTCGGCCTGGCCAAGGGCTTCAGGCTGACGATCAACAACGGTCCGGACGGCGGTGAATCAGTCCCCCACCTCCACGTGCACCTTCTGGGAGGCCGGTCGCTCGGCTGGCCTCCGGGCTGACCGAAATGACGCCCGTCACTCCCTGCCTGGTCCTCGACGGCTCCGCACGCGACGGGGTGAGGGTCGGCGTGCTTTCGGCAGGAGCTTGGAAGTCCCAGTCCTGTTCCGAGGAGGGTGCCATGGAATCCGCCGACCGTTGCGTCCGCGAGGCGCTCGCCGCGGCCGGCGTCAGCGTCGACGACATCGCCTCCTTCGCGGTCTGCGCCGGTCCCGGCTCCATCCTGGGCATCCGGCTCACCTCCATCATGGTGCGCGCCTGGCTGTCGCTCCGCTCTCGTCCCTGCTACGTCTGGAACGCGCTCGAAGCGGTCGCGGCCTCCGCGCGTCTCGCCGGACGGCGGCCTCCGTTCGTCGTGGCGTCCGAGTCCAGGTTGCGCCGCTGGAACGTCCTGAAAGTTCCCGCCTCCGGGCCGTCGGAGTGCGCTGAACTCGAGGCGGCCCAGTTGGCCGCGCTCGGAGCGCCCCTGATCGCCTCTTCCGCCGGGGCGCCGTTCCCGTATGAGCCGGCGCCCGATGTCTGGCCTTCCTTGCCCGGGCTGTTCTCACAGGGCGGGCTGTTGCGCGCCGAGGACAGGCCTGACGCGCTCAATCCCGCGCCTGAGTTCGCCCTCTGGTCCGGAGAACGTCATCGCGCCCCCTGATGAGGACCGACTCCTCAGGGTTCATGGCCCGGGCCTGGGCGGAAATCGACCTGCCGGCCATCGATCGCAACGTCGGCCGGATCAAGCAGTCGCTGCCGTCGAGGATCCGCTACGTGGCGGTGATCAAGGCCGACGCCTACGGGCATGGCATGCCCGAAGTCGCGGCCCGGCTCCTGCAGGCAGGGGTCGACTGTTTCGCCGTCGCGAACGTGGCCGAGGCCGCCCGGCTGCGCGAGGTGGGCCACGACGGCGACATCCTCGTGCTCAGTCCTTCGCTGCCGGAGGAGCATGACCGCGCGGTCCATCTGGACCTCGATCTCACGCTGAACTCGCCCGAGGAGGCGCGCGCCCTCGCCGCCGCCGCGGCCCGCGCGGGGCGTCGCGCCAAGGTCCACATCAAGGCCGACACGGGCATGGGACGCGCCGGAGTCTGGCACGCCGAGGCCCCGGCGCTCATCGATTTCGTGCGCGCCTGCGCCGATCTGGAATGGAGGGGCTTCTACACGCATTTTTCGGAGGCGGGCTCGGACCACGCCTTCACGGCCGAGCAGAGGCGCATCTTCCTCGCCCTGCTTGACGCGGTGCCGGAGCGCGAACGGTCTCGCCTCATGATCCACGCGGACAACAGCGCCGGACTCGCCACTTTCTCCGCCGACTCCCCCTTCAACGCGGTGCGCGTCGGTCTGATGCAGTACGGACTGCCGCCGGCGGAGGGCTCCTTCCTTGAAAGTCTGCGGCCTGAGCCGGCGCTCTCGTTCCACTCCCGGGTGGTGCTGGTGAAGCGGCTCCCCGCCGGCACCGCGGTGAGCTACGGACGCACGCGCGTGCTCGGTCGGGAGTCCCGGGTGGCGGTCGTGGCCGTCGGATACGGGGACGGGGTGCCCACCGCCGCCAGCAACCGCGGTTACTTCCTCATCCGCGGGCGGAGATGCCCGATCCTCGGCCGGGTGACGATGGACCAGACGGTGGTCGACGTGACGGAGGTTCCGGAGGCGGTCGCCGGCGACATCGCCACGATCCTCGGCGCCCAAGGTGCGGACCGCATCACGGTCGAACAGTTCTGCTCCTGGTCCGACTGCATCCCCTGGGAGGCGCTCTGCACCCTGACCCAGCGCGTGCAGCGCGTCTACCGCACCGATCGCACCTGAGATGAGGCTGCTGCTCTCGCTTCTCCTGACGTCGGCCGCGCCTTTCCTCCGTGCGGACGAGGTGCTGGACCGTGTCATCGCCCACGCCCGCGCCCATCCCGAGGGCGATGCGCCGGCGTCTTTCCGCGCCGCGGACTACCGCGCGGAGCTGCGAGAGCTCCCCATCGGGGTCTTTGATTCGGGCGTTGGCGGGCTCACCGTCCTCGAGGCCCTCAAGAAGCACGATCGTCATGACAATCGCACCGGGGCCGAAGGCGCCGACGGCGTCCCGGATTTCCAAGGGGAGCGCTTCATCTACCTCGGCGACCAGGCCAACATGCCCTACGGCAATTATGCCGCCGCGGGCCGGACCGACTTCCTCCGGGAACTGATCCTGCGGGATGGCCTGTTCCTGCTGGGCCGTCGGCATGCGCGCGGCGACAAGCCTCCGGTCAAGGCGATCGTGATCGCCTGCAACACCGCCACGGCCTACGGACTCGAGGACCTCCGGGCCGCGCTCAAGGCGTGGGATCTCCCCGTCATCATGGTGGGCGTGGTCGAGGCAGGCGCCCGTGGTCTGGCGGAGTCCGACAAGGGCGCGCAGGGCAGGGTGGCGGTCCTGGCCACCGTCGGCACCTGCGCCTCCGAGGCCTATCCTCGGGCGATCGGCAAGGTCTCGTCCCGTCAGGTCTGGCAGATGGGCTCGGCCAGCCTCGCCGCGGCCATCGAAGGCGACCCCTCCGTCAAGGCGTCCGTCCGTGACATCCTGCGCGAGGACGTCGGCGATTTCCTGCGTGAGGCCGCGGCCGTCGGTCCGGGCGCGCCCTTCGAAACGCTCGTGCTGGGCTGCACGCACTACCCCCTGGTCGCCGATGCGATCGACGAGGCCTTCGCTCATTGGCGTGACTTCCGTGCTCCGGACGGTTCACGCCCTTATGCTTCGCTGGTGGCGCCCAGGCTCAGGCACGTGGATCCGGCGGCCTGGACGGCCGAGGAGCTTTGGCGCGCCCTGCGGGCGGCGGAGCGCTTTGCCTCCCATGCCGATCACGAGCCGGACCTTTTCTTCCTCTCCGTTCCTTCCGTTGCTCCGGCGTTGCTCGGATCCGACGGCGGCCTGACCAAGGATTACAAGTACGGCCGCTTGTCCGGACAGGTGGGTCGCGTCGACACGATCAACGTGCCGCTCACGGCGGAGATGCTGCCGCCCTCGACGGCGAAGCTCGTCCGCGAGAAACTGCCGCTGACCTGGCGGAGCCTGCAGGGACGGCGCTGATCGGCACGATTTCGGACCTGCCTCCCGACCCGCCGCCCGGCCTTCCTCAGGCCGACTTCTTGGCGTCCTTCTTTTCCGCGCCCTTCTTCTCCTTCGATTCCTTGTCTTCCTCCTCGGGCTTCAACAGCGCTTCCTTCAGCGCTTCCTCGACGACCTGGCTGCTGGTGGGGTTTCCGTTGAAGACGAGCTTACCCTCCCGGTTGAAGACGCACATGTAGGGGTAGAGGGTGTTCTTGAAGGGCATCTTGCAGCCGCTGTAGACCGTGTATTCCACCCCGGCCTTCTTCAGCAGGGCGGTGAGGTTCTTGGTGGCGCCATACTGTCCGACGTCCTCGATGCCGATCACCACCAGGTCGTCTTTGAGCTTGTCGTGGATCTTCTGGTAGACCTTCAGGTTCTGACCTCCGGTCTGAGTTTCGAGCTCGTACACCCAGAACAGCATGAGCGTGGCCTTGCCCTTCTGGAAGGCGGGGGTGACGCGCGGTCCTGAGACGTATTTCTCGAGCCGGAAGTCATTCAAGGCGTGGGTCTTTTCCGCCGCGGGGAGCGTGATGGATCCGAGCAGCAGCAGTGGCAGGACAAGGGCGCGCATGCGGCCATCCTTGGCGGGCCCAACTTTAAGTCAACCTCTCCGCCCCTCGGTCCCGAGACGCCTGGGCGCCCGGGATTGCGTTTGAAATCACGCGGGATTCGCCGGACTTGACCCGGTCATCTCCGGGTCAGGCCTCGCTGCCGTCCTTGCGACGCCAGCACCAGGCGGCCGTGAAGAGGAACAGTCCCACGGCCAGCGGAGTCGCCGGAATCTGCATCTCCTGCAGCAACCAGACGTAGACGTGGGGCAGGAGCGTGGAGAGGCCCGTGCCGAAGGCGGTCCGGTCCAGCGGGTGCTCCGGGACGGCCAGCATTCCGAGGGTCCAGAACAGGGCGGGCAGGGCCGTCCAAGGAGCCTGCGGCTCGGAGAGCCAGGGGCCCAGTCCGGCGAAACGCTCCGCCACGATCAGGGCGCAGGAGACGCCGGACATCCAGACGAGCAGCGTCTCCGCGAACGTCCGTCGCCGGCCTTCATGTCCGAAGTCGCCTCCGCGGCTGGCGACGAGGTAGCGGCCCAAGCCGGTGGTGAAGAGCAACAGGGCGATGATGCTGAAGGTCATGGCCCGTGAGCCCGGCCGGCTCAGGCTCCGAACCCGAAGTAGCGGCTGGCGTTGCCGTAGCAGACGTCGGCGATGAGGCGTTCGTTCCAGTCCTTGCGGTCAGGAATGCGGCCGGACTCCACGTCCTGGCCGACGAGGTCGCACAGGATGCGCCGGAAGTATTCGTGACGCGGATAGGACAGGAAGGAGCGCGAGTCGGTGATCATCCCGATGAAGCGCGAGAGCAGTCCGAGGTCGGAGAGCATGTTCATCTGGTCGCGCATGCCGCGTTCCTGGTCGAGGAACCACCAGCCCGAGCCGTATTGGATCTTGCCCGGCACCGTGCCGTCCTGGAAGGAGCCGGGCATGCAGGCGAAGAGGGCCGTGTCGGCGGGGTTGAGGTTGTAGAGGATGACCTTGCCGAGGGCGTTCTCGCCCGACAGCGTGCCGAACCACCGCACGAGGCCCGGCCCCTGATGGTAGTCCCCGATGGTGTCGCAGCCGGCGTCGGAGCCGAGGCGCTTCAGCAGGCCGAGGTTCGGGTCGCGGACGGCGCCGAGATGCAGCTGCGTCGCCCAGCCCTTGGCGTGGTTGAGGCGGCCGACGTGCAGCATGATGAACGACGTGAACTTGTCCGCCTCCTCCGCGGTCGCGGCCCGGCCGGCCATGGCGTTCTCCCAGATGGTGCGGGCCTCGGACTCCGAGCAGGCGGCGTCAGGGAGGCGGTCCAGTCCGTGGTCCGTGGCGCGGCATCCGGCGGCGGCGAAGTCGTCATGGCGGCGGTTGAGTCCTTCGATCAGCCCCGCGAAGGTGTCGGCGCCCTTGCCCGTGGCGTCAGCCAGACGCCGGGCCCAGGCCTGCACCCGTTCTGGCTGCCGGACCTTCAGGCAGGCGTCGGGCCGGTAGGTCGGGACGACCTTGGTGGCGAAGCCCGACTTCGCGATGGCGTGGTGCAGTTCGAGGGAGTCGGCGGGGTCGTCGGTCGTGCCGACGACACGGACCTTCATCATCTTGAGGATGCCGCGGGCGGTGAGGTCGCCGTGCTTCAGCTGCCGGTTGGCCTCGTCCCAGACCTTCTGTGCGGTCGCGCCTTCGAGCACATCCTGGATGCCGAAGTGGCGGCGCAGCTCGAGGTGCGTCCAGTGGAAGAGCGGGTTGCGCAGCGTCTGCGGGACCGTCTCGGCCCAGGCCTGGAACTTTTCCCGGGAGGTCGACTTCGCGCCCGTGATCATGTCCTCCGGCACGCCGTTGGCCCGCATGGCGCGCCACTTGTAGTGGTCGCCGGCCAGCCAGATCGCGGTGAGGTCCTCGAACCGCCGGTCATCGGCGATGTCCTTCGGGCTCAGGTGGCAATGGTAGTCGACGATCGGCTGGTCCTTGGCCGTGCCGTGGTAGAGCCCGTGCGCCGTCGCGTTGGACAGGATGAAGCGGTCGTCCATGAAGGCCATGGGCGTCGTGTCAGATGGACATGGCGGCGAAGCCGCCGTCGACGACGAGTTCCGCGCCGGTGATGAAGCTGCCCGCGTCCGAGGCCAGCAGGAGCGAGGCGCCGACGAGCTCACGGGCCTCGCCGAAGCGGTTCATCGGGGTCTTGCCGAGGATCGTCGCCACGCGTTCTGGGGTCAGCACCTTGCGGTTCTGCTCCGCGGGGAAGAAGCCGGGGACGAGCGTGTTGACGCGGACTCCCTTGGGCGCCCATTCACGGGCGAGGTTCTTGGACAGGTTGTGCACCGCGGCCTTGGAGGCCGAGTAGGTGAAGACGCGGGAGAGGGGCAGGATGCCGGATTCCGAGCCGAGATTGATGATCGAGCCGGCGCCGGCCTTCACCATCGTCTCGCCGAAGACCTGGCAGCCGAAGACCACTCCCTTGACGTTCACGGTGAGGATCCGGTCGAGCTGCGCCTCGTCGATCTCCAGGAAGGGCGTCGGCGAGTTCACGCCCGCGCCGTTCACCAGGACGTCCACCTTGCCGTGCTTCGCGAGGACGGCGTCCCGCAGCTTCACGAGGTCGGCCTTGTTGGTCGCCTCGCAGGACATGAATTCGCCGGAACCGCCCGCGGCCTTGATTTTGGCCAGCCGGGCGTCGGCCTTGGCGGGATCGCGCCCGACGAGGATCACGTGCGCTCCGGCGGAGGCGAAGCCTTCCGCCATGGCGCCGCAGAGCTCGCCGGTGCCGCCGATCACGACGGCCGTGCGGCCTTTGAGGGAGAAGAGGTCGAGGGAGGACATGGAAGTAGGGACAGGGGCAGGGACAGGGGCAGGGACGGGGAAAGGGGCAGGATGGGTGATCAGCGGACGACGCGGGCGCCGCCGCCGGAGAGCTGCTTCTCGACCTCCTTGCGGGTGACCATGGAGGTGTCGCCGGGCGTGGTGGACGCGAGCGCTCCGTGGGCGGCGCCGTAGTTCACCGCCTTCTGGGCGTCGTTGTGCTCGAGGAAGCCGAAGATCAGGCCCGAGGCGAAGCTGTCGCCTCCGCCCACGCGGTCGAGGATCTCCAGTTCGGGGAACTTGATGCTGTCGTGGAACTTGCCGTCGTGCCAGCAGATCGCGCTCCAGTCGTTCTTGGTGGCCGTGATGACGCGGCGGAGCGTGGTCGCGGCGACCTTGAAGTTCGGGAACTGCTTCACCGCCTCGGCGATCATGTCCTTGAACGCCTGGGTCTCGATGTTGGAGATGTTGTGGTCGACGCCCTTGACCTCGAAGCCGAGCGAGGCCGTGAAGTCCTCCTCGTTGCCGATCATGACGTCGACGTACTTCGCGATCTCACGGTTGACCTCCTGGGCCTTCTTGAGGCCGCCGATGGTCTTCCAGAGCGAGGGACGGTAGTTGAGGTCGTAGGAGACGACGGTGCCGTGCTTCTTCGCCGCCTTGACGGCCTCGATGGTGGCCTGCGCGGTGGTCTCGGAAAGGGCGGCGAAGATGCCTCCCGTGTGGAGCCAGCGGACGCCGAGCCGGCCGAAGATGTGCTCCCAGTCGAAGTCGCCGGGCTTGATCTGCGAGGCGGCGGTGTTGCCCCGGTCGGGCACGCCGACCGCGCCGCGGATGCCGAAGCCGCGCTCGGTGAAGTTGAGTCCGTTGCGCACGGTGCGGCCGATGCCGTCGTCCTCGCGCCACTTGATGAAGTCGGTGTGCACGCCCCCCTGCATCACGAAGTCCTCGAGCAGCCGCCCGACCTCGTTGTCGACGAAGGCGGTGCATACGGAGGTGCGCAGGCCGAAGCACTTGCGGAGCCCGCGGGCGACGTTGTATTCGCCGCCGCCCTCCCAGGCCGTGAACTGGCGGGCGGTGCGGACGCGGCCCTCGCCGGGGTCGAGGCGGAGCATGATCTCGCCCAGCGAAAGCTGGTCGAAGGCGCATTCCTTGGCGGACTTGATCTGGAGGGGCATGGCGGTGGGAGAAGGGTTCAGGCGACGGGGAGGGAGGCCAGGTCGAAGGGGCGCTGGCCGCAATGGGCGGCGATGCGGTTGAACTCCTCGATCTCGGCCTTGGAGAAGAGCAGACCGCCCGCCTTGCGGCTGCGCTCGGCGGCGGCGGCCTCGAGCTGGCCGGGGAGCATGCACTTCTCGTTGCCGTGGCCGAGGATGTCGGCGATGACGGCCTTCACGTTCTGCGACTGGCTGCGGCCTTTGGCGAACACGCCGGCGCTCAGGGCCTCGGGATGGATCACCTGGAAGAAGAACGCGCAGGACTGCTTCTCGCCGGGGACATGCTCGCGGCTGCGGATGGTCGGCAGGGAGCCGCCGATGAAGGCGGCCACGATCTCGTTGATGAGGGACAGGCCGTAGCCCTTGTGCGCGCCGAAGGGGATGAGCGACACGGCCTCGTTGGGGTCGAGGGTCACCTTGCCGTCCTTGTCGACCGCGGCGTCGGGAGGCAGGGGCTTGCCTTCGCGCTTGAGGACCTGCACGCGGCCCATGGCGATGACCGAGGTGGCCCAGTCGATCACGATGGGGAAGCCGAGGGAGTCCGTGGTCGGGAAGCCCCAGGAGTGCGGATTGGTGCCGAGGGTGGGGAACTTGCCCTGGAAGGGCACTACTTCGGCGAGCGTGGCGGTGCAGTTGGTGTAGGCGATGTAACCGCGCCTGGCGGCCTCCATCACGTAGCCGCCGCCCCAGAGGTAGTGGAAGGCGTTGTCCACGGAGACCGTGCCCACGCCGTATTTGTCCGCCAGCTGGATGCAGCGCTCGATGGCGTCGACGGCGACGGCCTGTCCGAGCTTCTGATGCGCGTCCCAGACTTCGGCCGCCTCGAAGCGCGAGGGCTTGCGGGTCACGGTCGCGTTCGGGGTGCAGCCGGGCACCTTGGCGCCAGAGCCGAAGAGTTCGTCGAGGTGCAGCGCCTTGAGGGCGTTGTGCGTGCGGATGCCGTGGTGGGTGGCCATGCTGGCCATCTGCGCGGCCTGGGCCGACTCCTTGGCTCCGAAGCCGCGGTGGACGTAGGCGGCGGTGACGAGCGCCTCGTGGGCCTCGCGCTTTACGACGTGGAAGGTCTCGCTCATGGAAGGGGAGGGGCTTTCAGACGACTTTCTTCACCGGCACCTCGGGGTTGATCTGGGCGAGGGGCTTCTCGCCGTGCATCGCGCGGATGAGGTTGGTGACGGCGGCGACGGCCTGGCGCTGCACGCTCTCGGCGGTGCGGGAGCCGATGTGCGGCGTGACGACGCAGTTGGGGAGCTTGGTGAGAGGGTGGTCGGCGCGGGGCGGCTCCTCGTCGAGCACGTCGGTGCCGTAGCCGCCCACGCGCCCGGACCTCAGGGCCTCGGCGATGTCGGCGGTGTGCACGATCTCGCCCCGGGCGCAGTTGAGGATGAGCACGCCCGGCTTCATCTTGGCGATGGTCTCGGCGCGCACCAGGTCGCGTGTCTCGGGGGTCAGGTTGGTGTGCAGGGAGAGGTAGTCGGACGCGGCGAAGACCTCGTCCATCGTGGCGGCCCGCTTCACCTCGTGCTGCGCGGCGAACTTGTCGTCCCAGTACAGGTCGAAGCCGACCACCTTCATGCCGAAGGCGCGGGCGCGGACGGCGACCTCCTTGCCGATGCGTCCCATCCCGATGATGCCGATGGTCTTGTCGAGGAGTTCGTGGCCGGTCTTGCGCTTCCAGCCGCCGGAGCGGGTGGAGTCGGTGTGGAAGTAGAAGTTCTTCTCCAGGGCGAGCAGCAGCAGGAAGGTGTGCTCGGCGACGGTGGTGTGATTGACGCCGGGCGTGAAGCAGAGGGGGATGCCCCTGGCCGTGAGGGTCTTCACGTCGATCTTGTCGACGCCGATGCCGTATTTGGAGACCACCTTGAGGCGGGGCAGGGCCTTCTCGATGACGGCCGCGGTGATCATGTCGTCGCCGCAGACGTAGCCGTCGAAATCACCCATCAGGGCCAGCGTGTCGGCCTCGTTCAGCGGACCGCGTGCGGTCACCACTTCCCAGCCCGTTTCCTTGAGCATCCGATGGTGTTCGCCGGGGGTGTCTTGGAACGAGGTGGTCGTGAGCAGGATGCGCGTCTTGGCCATGGGCGTATGCGTGTTTATTGGTGGCTTTGCGAAGGGGGTCAGTCAACAGGACTTCTGGGGTGGACTTACCTTAAAAACGGCGTTCTTTTCCATCAACCCCGCCCCACATGAAAGACGCCGTTTCCGGTCATTCGAACCCCGCCAGCCGTCATCGCTGGGTCATCCTGGCCCTGCTGTTCTTCGCGACGACGATCAACTACATCGACCGGCAGATCCTGGCTCTGCTCAAGCCGATGCTGGACGCGGAACTCAAGTGGACCAATGAGCAGTACGGCTACGTCAATTCCGCCTTCCAGGGCGCGTACGCCTTCGGGCTGGTCGGGTTCGGCTGGTTCATCGACCGCTTCGGCGTGAAGATCGGCTACGCGGTCTCCATCTTCGCCTGGTCCGCCGCCGCCGCCGCGCATGCGCTCGTGGGTTCGGTCGCCGGATTCCGCTGGGCGCGCGTCGCGCTCGGGGTGGGCGAGGGCGGCAACTTCCCCGCCGCCATCAAGACGGTCGCGCAGTGGTTCCCTCGGGCCGAACGCGCCTTCGCCAACGCGCTCTTCAACGCGGGGACCAACGTCGGCGCGCTGGTGGCTCCCGCGGTCATCCCCCTCATGGCCTTGGAATACGGCTGGCGCTCGACGTTCGTGGTCGCCGGCGCGCTGGGCGTCGTCTGGATCTTCTTCTGGATCCCCCTGTTCCGCGAGGCTCCGAAGCTCGCCGACGAGGAGGCCGACACCGGGCGCAAGGTTCCCTGGCTCAGTCTCCTCGGCAAGCGGCAGGCCTGGGCCTACATGGTCGCCAAGTTCCTGACCGATCCGGTCTGGTGGTTCTACCTGATCTGGCTGCCCGACTACTTCAAGCGCGAGCAGCACCTCGACCTCAAGGGCTCGGCCCTGCCGCTGGTCACGCTGTACGGCATCGTGACCGTGCTCAGCGTCTTCGCCGGCTGGATGGTGAAGCGTCTCGCCGAGAACGGCCACGACATCGTGCGCGTCCGCAAGGTCTCGATGCTGGTCTTCGCGCTGTGCTCGCTCCCGATCTTCTTCGTCCGCGGGCTCGGCATGTGGGAGGCCGTGCTGCTCATCGCTTTCGCGGCGTCAGCCCATCAGGCGTGGTCCGCCAGTCTCTACGCCACGGTGTCCGATACGTTCCCCAAGGAGGCCGTCGCCTCGGTCTCCGGACTCGGCGGATTCGTCGGTTCCATCGGCGGCATGATCTTCCCGATCGTCGCGGGACGCATCCTTGACAGCAACGTCAACGGCTACGCCGTCCTCTTCGCCTTCTGCGCCTTCGCCTACGTGGTCGCCTTCGCCATCCATCACCTGCTGGTGCCGAAGCTCGAGATGGCCGAGGTCTGACCCGCGGCTTCACGTCCGCAGCAAAAGGGCTCCGTGACGGGGCCCTTTTCACATCCAGCGAGTCCGACGATCTTCAGCCGGCGACGACGATGTTCACCAGCTTGCCCGGCACGACGATCTCCTTCACGGCGGGCTTGCCGTGGGTGAACTTCTGGACGTCGGGATGCGCGCGGGCGGCGGCGAGGAGCTCGTCCTTCGACGCCTCCTTGGCCATCTTGGCGGTGGCGCGGACTTTGCCGTTCACCTGGAACACGATCTCGACGGTCGACTCGACGAGCTTGGCCGGATCGAAGGCCGGCCAGCCGGCGGCGGTGACGCCGCCGCTGTTGCCGAGGCGGGACCAGATCTCCTCGCAGAGGTGCGGGGCGAAGGGGGCGGCGATGCGCACGAAGGCCTCAAGGGAGGGCCGGGACACGCCCGGGGACTTCTCCGCGGCGTTCATCAGGATCATCATCTGGGAGATGGCGGTGTTGAACTGCAGGCCTTCGATGTCCTCTCCGACCTTGCGTATGGTGCGATGGAGCTCGCGGACGAAGTCCTCGGACTCGGAAGCGCCGGCGGCGAGGCGGGCGGAGGGGCCGCCGGTCTGCTCGTCCACGGCCAGACGCCAGAGCCGCTTCAGGAAGCGGCTGACGCCGGTGATGCCCTCGGAGCTCCAGGGCTTCGATGCCTCGAGCGGTCCGAGGAACATGAGGTACATGCGCAGGGCGTCGGCGCCGTGCTCCTTGACGATGGTGTCAGGGTTCACGACGTTGCCGCGGCTCTTGGACATCTTCTCGCCGTCCTCGCCGAGGATGAGGCCCTGGTGGAAGAGACGTCGGAAGGGTTCCGCTTCGGGCAGGACGCCGATGTCGTGCAGGAAGCGGTGCCAGAAGCGCGCATACAGCAGGTGCAGCACGGCGTGCTCGGCGCCGCCGATGTAGAAGTCGGGGCTGCCCCAGTAGGCCAGCGCCTCCTTCGAGGCGATGCCGTCCGCATTCTTCGGGTCAAGGTAGCGCAGGTGATACCAGCAGGAACCGGCCCACTGCGGCATGGTGTTGGTCTCACGCGAGGCTGCGGCCCAGGCGTCGCCGGGGCGGGCGGAGGCGCGGGGGGCGGTCTCGCCGGTGGCGAGATCGACCCAGACGTTGACCCAGGCGTCCGCTTTGGAGAGCGGAGATTCGCCGGTCGGCGAAGGCTGGTAGGACTTCACCTCGGGCAGGGTGAGGGGCAGCTTGGCGGCCGGCAGGGGCACGGCGCAGGCCTCTTTCCCGTCGAGCATGCAGGTCACGGGTTCGGCCGGGAGGAACTCCCTCAGGCGGGAGCCGGACGGGATGCGCGCGTAGTCTTCGCGTGACACCCACAGGATGGGGAAGGGTTCGCCCCAGTAGCGCTGGCGGGAGAACAGCCAGTCGCGCAGCTTGTAGTTCACCGCGGCGCGGCCCTTGCCCTTGCCGGCGAGCTCCGCGGTGATCTTGCGCTTCGCGTCGTCGACGGACAGTCCTTCGAGTCCGGGGGAGTTCACGAGCGGTCCGTCGCCGGTCCAGGCCTCCTTCTTCAGGTCGAAGCCTTCGGGCGCGCCGACGACCTGGACGACGGGCAGCTCGAACTGCCGGGCGAACTCCCAGTCGCGTTCGTCGTGCGCGGGCACGGCCATGATCGCGCCGGTGCCGTAGCTCATCAGGACGTAGTCCGCGGTCCAGACCGGGATGCGCGTGCCGTTGACGGGGTTGATGGCGTGGGCGCCGGTGAAGACGCCCGTCTTCTTCTTGTCCGCCAGGTCCGTGCGCTCGAGGTCGGACTTGTTCCTGACGGAAGCCACGTAGGCCTCGACCCGGTCACGCCGGTCGGCGGCGGTGATCTTGGCGAGCAGCGGATGCTCGGGCGCGATCACCATGTAGGTCGCGCCGTGCAGGGTGTCGGGACGCGTGGTGAAGACGGTCAGCGATGCGTCATGCCCTTCGAGCGCGAAGGAGACTTCGGCCCCTTCGGAACGGCCGATCCAGTTGCGCTGGAGGCGTTTGGTGGAGTCGGGCCAGTCCAGCGCGTCGAGTCCGCCGATCAGCTTGTCGGCGTAGGCCGTGATGCGCAGCACCCACTGACGGATCGGGCGCCTTTCGACGGGGTGGTTGCCGCGCTCGGAGCGGGGGCCCTCCGGCGTGTTGAGCACCTCCTCGTTGGCCAGCACGGTGCCGAGCGCCGGGCAGAACCAGACGGGCTTCTCCGAGACGTAGGCGAGGCCGTGCTTGAAGAGCTGGAGGAAGATCCACTGGGTCCAGCGGAAGTAGTTCTCGTCGGTCGTGGAGAACTCGCGGTCCCAGTCGATCGCGAAGCCCAGCATGCGCAGCTGGCGGCGGAAGTTGTCGATGTTGCGCCGCGTCTGCACGGCGGGATGTTCGCCGGTGGCGATGGCATGCTGCTCCGCGGGCAGCCCGAAGGCGTCCCAGCCCATGGGATGGAGGACGTTGAAGCCCTTGGCCTTCTTGTAGCGGGCCAGGATGTCGGAGGCGGTGTAGCCTTCGGGATGGCCGATGTGCAGGCCGGCGCCCGAAGGGTAGGGGAACATGTCCAGGACGTAGTACTTGGGCTTGCCGCAGGCGGCGGGTTCGGCGCGGAAGGCCCCTTCGGCCAGCCAGCGTTCCTGCCAGCGCCTCTCGAAGGCCGTGAAGTCATATGTGCCGGGCGTCGCGTCCATGGACGTCTGGAGATAGGCGGCTGCGGCCCGCGCTGGCAAGGTTTGGATGGGCGGCTCTCCCCGCTTGCCCCCGTCGACGCGCCGGCTCATCCTGCACGGGATGAACGTGCTCGTGGTGGGCGGCGCCGGCTACATCGGCTCCCATTGCGTCCGCCGCCTGCTGGCGGCGGGGCATCGGGCGGTCGTGCTCGACGACCTGTCACTGGGCCACGCGTCCGCGGTCCCGGACGGCACGCCGCTGGTCAGGGCCGGCATGGATGATGCGTCCGCGGTGCGCGAGACGGCGCGCCTTCA